>Ga0314771_100060_pt1 | contig 50148 bp, 48 predicted proteins | sample MetaGCB42018_FD_204522 | JGI IMG/M metagenome (GOLD analysis project Ga0314771, IMG submission 204522) | Cryopeg brine microbial communities from Beaufort Sea near Barrow, Alaska, United States - CB4 2018 | ecosystem: Environmental > Aquatic > Marine > Coastal | place: USA: Alaska | collected...
CGTCCAATGGACTTCGTTACATTGTCAGACTCGCTACTTAATTCAGAGTCCTAGGGTCATCTGGTGATACAGATGGTTCACTCAAAGCGGTGAACAGCGCTTCATACGACTTCTCGTCGCACGTCCATAAATGAGTTAGATGCCTTGATTAAAAATGCCTAAATGCAACTCTGAACTTGAGAACGTTGAAGAAAATAGCGTGAAGCTCACATGGCCTTTCTCGGTACAGGATGAACCATCGGAAGCGTTAGCATTTTCACTCTTTATTAATAAGGTGGGCCGAAGCCGTATTCAAATAAGGTTCAACGCTGGATCAATTCGCATGGCAACCTTTCGCAGCTCTTGTTTTGTAAATAGCGAAAATGTTGCGGGGCGGCTGGGCTAATTCTTTTAAAAAGAGTGAAGAGGGAACAGCCGTTGGTTTCCTCTTGGTCTGGTGTGGGCGAAGCGCCACGACGTTAGTGGCCGCAGGCCATATACATAAAAGGTGTACTGATAAAATTGACAATATAACGCCATACATCGAATGTTAATCTGGGGGGCGTAAGCCACAATATTGTGGCTAAACGTCCCACTCGAGCGTCTGACTAAACAAGATTACTGCTTGATCTTACAACTTGATATTCCAAAAGGTACATAAGCAGGGCACCATCCAATTGCTGCCGTAAGAATTGGAATAACGCCTACTGCTCCCCACCATGACTGATAGTAAACACCAACTGCAATAATACATACTCCGAGTATTACCCTTATGACCCGATCTGTTTTACCTATATTACATGTCATATAAACCTCCATTTTGTGGTTTATGATTATTACTAAAAACTAGCACCGCATTGAGCTACCTTGCTTCACTATGGTATTTCAACGATGCGGCTCCAACCATGCCATTCCTTTGTCTCGCTATCGTATTTGATCATCGACTAATGGCTTTAAGTGCCTCAAGTAGATATTTTGGGTTATGGGTCGATTCGTACATTGGATGCACCTCTTTGACGGTATCAAACAAGCCATAAACGGCCATTTGAGCGGTTCTTACTGAATATTCAACAGTAAAGACACAATCTTTAGGGGCTTCAGAAAATTGGCCTAAAAAGGCAAAGTTTGTCGCCCCTTCGGGTATCACATCGGGTCTGTCACCCTTATTTCTTGGCATAAACAAGCTATCAACAAACGGCATAGCCACAGGGATACAATTTACCTTTCCGGCTTTTGTTACTGGCTTCATCAACTCTTGAATATTCAAATGATAATAAAGCTCTTCTAACATTTCTGCGCCAGTACACTCCGCCATTGTTTTATCGATGTAATTGCCTTTTCTATCTGGATAGAGCCCATAGCCCCAAAAAATCTTCACATCATTAGGTTGATTAGGAAAGTGAGGTTGGCGTGCTATTACAATTGACATAAGCCAATTAGAATCCGTCATGGTGACAAGCCCACCGGTTCCATCTACATTGCCCGAAAAATTTTCCATGTAATCGAGAAAGGTGCTGTCTTTCATTGTTGCCGTAAATGAGTACCATTTTTGCAAATCAATGTTGTCGCAAAATGGGCTTGGATTACCAAAAGATGGATCTTTTTTGGCTATTTTTTTCCACAACATCCACGAGCCAGACGCTTCCACGCCTTTTAATATTGCGGGAGCATCCCAGCTGCCATTATCGGTACTTTCTGTTATGGACCCATTGGTGAAAAACACATAATCATTTTCCCCTAGTACAATTTCAGTGTTGTCTTTAAGGTGGAGCATCGTAGCCGTTTTTTTATCAACGGATAAATTGAAATCAATATCTACGACCTCTTTGCCCATTTCAAATTTTACCCCTTTTGCTTTGAGGTATGTTGTCATCGGCCTTACCACTGAGTCATATTGGTTATATTTAGTCCGCATGACACCGCCCAAACGGGGTAAGCCATCCACAAGGTGCATGAAGCGTTTCATATAACGCCTCATTTCAGCAAGACTGCTCCATTTTTGGAATGCAAACATGGAAGACCAAATAAACCAAAATGTAGTATCAAAGAAGCTTTGATCAAACCAATCTTCTACCCGTTTATCACTTAATGATTTTTCTGAAACATAGGTCAGCTTGATAAAATCTATTTGTTGTTCAAAGGACAATCCATACGATGACACATCCAATTTTTTGCCTTGTTTTAATAAACGGGCTTGTCCATTTGACACAAATCGTTGATTAAACTCATACGATTCATCTCTTACTGAAACATTTTGGTCTTCCAGTGAAGGGATGTGCGAAAGCAGTTCCCAATAACACTCATAATGCATTTCATGCATTCTGCCACCACGAACGACATATCCGTGTTCAGGATCGCCAGCACCATCTGTAGCACCACCAGCAATGAAGTCTTTTTCTAAAATATGAATATTCTCGCCAGCAACACCAGCATCTTTTTCTAAATACACCGCACTCGCGAGCCCCGAAATGCCGCTACCAATAATGTACACTTTAGAATTTTTTTGATTTTGCCAGTTTTGATTGTTCATGTTTTACCCCATTCTGAATACTTATTTCAATCACATTAATGATTTATCGTGCAGGGAAATTAGTCGGTTCTCTCAGTCGATTTAAAGTAGTTGCTAGACAGACATCAAGGCTGCATGTTGCGAATATTCCACTTATAACACCCATTCTTTAATCTTCCATCTATGCCACCCATTCTTTGGCTAATTGACATAGCGTCTTCCTATTAAGTTAACAATATGCCTTTGTGACTAAAAAAACAGCAAAATATTAGCTTTAAACAATTAATCTTTGTTCGATATTGAGTGGTGGACATTAGGCAGATGCAACGCATTAGAATGGCTGATATCAATCAAGTAAAAGATGAAGTGGATGGTTTAAAATATTCAGCCTATCAGAGTCAGGTTTGCTTTAGCTGCACAAGTAGTGCCTTGGTATCAATTCACATCAGACTCCCATCTGAAGCGTTAGCATTTTCACTCTTTAAAATAAATAGGGCCTATGCAGTATTCCAATGAGGTCAAAAGCTGGATCAATCCCCATGGCGACTATTTCGTTTTGATTATGACTGTAACTGTGACTGAGACTTAGAAAAAAGTTGCCGGAACGGCTGGGCCAATGCTGTTATACAAAGTAAAGTGCGGATTACTGTTGCCCCCCTTTGGCCCGAACAAGGTTGAACCTTACGATCTTAATCAGGTATGGTCGCAGGCCATAAATAGAATAAAAAAGATCCCACTTTACAAACATTACTAAGATGACGGAAAGATAATAAATAAAAACTAAAATTCAAATAACAAAAAAGCGGATCCGAAGATCCGCTTTTGTTAGCCAATACCACTTAATTACTTGTGGTATTTACCAGACAACTCATGCACTGAATTGATAAATGCACCGGCATGCTCAGGATCGACATGCTGGTGAATACCATGGCCTAAGTTAAATACATGGCCAGTACCTTCACCGTAGCTGGCTAAAATTTGTTCCACTTCTTGATGAATACGCGCAGGCGTAGCATACAACATTGATGGGTCCATGTTGCCTTGCAGTGCCACTTTATCGCCTACACGACGACGAGCATCACCAATATCAACCGTCCAATCTAAACCTAATGCATCGCAACCGGTTTCAGCCATAGACTCTAACCATAATCCACCACCTTTAGTGAATAAGGTGACGGGTACTTTGCGACCGTCAGCAAAACGAGTTAAGCCATCAATAATTTTTTGCATATAACGCAGTGAGAATTCGCGATATGCGTGATGTGATAATGCGCCACCCCATGAATCGAAAATCATTAACGCTTGTGCACCGTTAGCGACTTGCGAATTCAAATATAGAATGACTGAATCGGCTAATTTGTCTAATAACATGTGCAATGCCGCAGGCTCTGCATAGGCCATACGTTTGATTTTTTCAAATGTCTTACTTGAACCGCCCTCAACCATGTAAGTGGCCAGTGTCCAAGGTGAACCCGAAAAACCAATTAATGGCACTGAGCCATTAAGTTCGCGACGAACAGTACTTACGGCACGCATGACATAGCCTAATTCGTCTTCAGGATCGGGAATACATAATTTTTTAATGGCATCGATGGTGTCAGTTGGGCGCTCAAAACGAGGACCTTCACCCGCTTCGAAATAAAGTCCTAAGCCCATAGCATCTGGCACGGTCAAAATATCTGAAAATAAAATTGCAGCATCTAAATCAAAACGACGTACTGGCTGTAATGTGACTTCACAAGCCAGTTCGGCATTACGGCATAAAGACATAAAGTCACCAGCTTGAGCACGAACTTCTTTATACTCAGGTAAATAACGTCCCGCTTGACGCATCATCCATACTGGAGTTACATCAACAGGTTGCTTCATCAACGCACGTAAATAACGATCATTCTTTAATTCTGCCATGTGGACTTTTTTCCTAGATTGTTATGATTTCTGCAGGGCATTAGTTTAGCACTTACGCGATTAATGTAACCACTCATGCAGAATTTATGTGAGCTATTCCTAAATCTGCTGGCTATTATATTTATACATCGAGAAAATTGCTCGCAAAACATACAAAAAGCACGAATGAATCGCAAATTATCGGATTAAAAGTTGCGTCACGTTACCGGGTTTGGTATAAAAAGTGTGCGCTAGTAAGAACAATCAAGAAGCCCGATAAATCGAGACATTGAAAACTTCTTTACCCCGTGATGGCATGCCTATCACGGGGTTTTTTATCACTCCTCATTCTGCACTATTTTTGCTTTTTTTTGACGCTAAACGAATAAGTCCATCTGCATAAAAAAATAAAACAGTTGATCATAATACACATTGTCCAATACATTAGTTGGTACATAAAGGCTGCCAATTAGAGAAAAATAGATGCTAACAAAACTAGAAAAAGCAGAGAAACGCTGGGGCGGTGCTCATGATTTAATCGATCAATGGCTTAAGAATCGCCGCAAATTATTGATCCAATCTTTTATTGTTGCAGGATTAGCGCCTTATTCTCGTAGTGAAAAATCACTGCCTAGCATGGCTGAGGTCAATGAATTTTGCGCCCAACTAGTTGATTATGTTTCTGAAGGCCACTTTGAGGTGTACAACCGCGTTGTCAAAGCCTGTGAACAGTTTGGCGAATCAAGCATAGAAACAGCCAATGCTTTACTGCCGCTTATCAGTGCAAGCACAGACATGGCATTAGATTTCAATGATAAATATACTGATGAGTCAGACGAACAAGTGCTATATCAACTCGATAACGATTTATCACATTTAGCAGAAATCATGGAATCACGCTTCGAATTAGAAGATCAGCTTCTAGAACTCCTTTATCAACGCCTTCCATAATTGAAGCAACCTCATCAGAAAGGGCGATTCTTTACACACTTTTTAATGGCGATTAATTGATTACTCGCCACGTTATTGCTGCTAATGCCAATTTTCAGGTAAATTTATTTGTCAGCATAAATCCTATGGCCAGTGTCAATCAGCCCATTGTTAGCCCACCCACTACTGCATCGCTTACCCTGGGTAAGCAATCGGTCTAGGTGTGGATTAGTGACCTGATGATTATCCTAGCAGTGATTTACTGAGGCAAATTAGATAATCGAAATGGTTGTGACAGCCGAGTGTAATCAAAAGGGAATATAAGTGAAGTATTGCGAAGACGGGAATAATGTTAAAAAAATAGCCCCTCGTATTGCTAACTGAGGGGGTATAAGCAGTATGTGATGAGCATAAACGAGACAAAACAAATTTCACTGCCATTAGGGAGTTTGTGCTGGCAACCCCTTAGCACGATAGATCTTAATCAAGTGATAAATATTGATACCGGCAACAAAGGCATTCATCCCGGCTACTGGCCAAGCTTCGATTGCATATCCGTAGGCGACAAAAAAAGAACAGCCGACAAAATTTAACCATCTGAGTAAAATGATGTCTTTCATCATAAGTGAAATCGCCACCATCACTGATGCAACATAACCTAAGACTTCAATCATATTGATATTTTCCATAAGAACCTCTATTTAAGGCTCTCTGCCTTCCATAAGCGTAACGGGAATTCCGTGCCCCTAAAGCTAGTATTATTTTGTAAATTAAGATTAATAAATCTACCAATATGCTAACAAAATGTTGAGCAAAAATGTAATTAAAAACCGTATTAGAATGACTTAAACCCATATATATCGACTAATTAGTTCAATTTGAAAGAAAATTACGACAAAATCGGATCCTTGTTCTCAATTTAGGCCAATACGTCATTAACGTATCTGTCACCCATAAGTTGATTTATAACAATCGAGTGATTAATAAGGCTTTTATTTTCATAAAAAGCTCATATAATTCATTTAACTTTGCTTTACCCAGCAACTTACCTTTGCTGTCATACAGGAGTTAAATATGGAATACAACACTTCAGAACTCTGCGACATGTATATAGATGTCGTCGATGTCGTCGAACCAATGTTCAGTAACTACGGTGGTTGCAGCTCCTTTGGTGGCTCAATCAGTACAATTAAGTGTTTTGAAGACAGTGGCCTTATTGCTGATGCCCTACAAGATGACGGTGAAGGTAAAGTATTATTAGTCGATGGTGGCGGGTCATTACGACGCGCCTTACTGGATGCTAAAATCGCTCAAATTGCGGTTGCCAATAACTGGGAAGGCATTATCATTTATGGTTCAGTGCGTGATGTTGACGCGCTGGAAGATCTTGATCTTGGTATTCAAGCACTGGCTTCTATTCCTGTCGGCGCAGAAGGTAACGGTATTGGTGAAATTGAAATCCCCGTGAATTTTGGTGGGGTCACCTTCCTACCAGGCGACCACATTTATGCTGATAACACAGGTGTTATTTTGTCGCCAGAACCATTAGATATTTATTAACAAAAGCACTGTGGCTCATTTTACCTTGTAAAAGCAGATAGCCAACGCCTTTAAAAACCAGCTATGCTGGTTTTTTTATGGCTGCCATTGGGAGGATCACCATGTTTAGCGCATTTACTCAACGGCACTGCGATGCTCTATTAAGCTTACGCCCAAATGAAACAAAAATAGGTCAACAGGTTTATTTAGCATCCGCTGAACGGTCATTAGGCCAAAATGCACAGGATGCAAACTCTGCTGGCGCCCAGTTTGCCATTATTGCCATTGCCGAAGACGTGGGACCACGAGCCAATCTGGGCCGAGGAGGAGCCGATGACGCCTTTATTGCCACTATGAAGCAATTCATTAATTTACAGTCGAATCGATTTTTTAATGGCAATGAATGCGCCATTTTAGGCCAAATCAGTCTCAACACACCATTGCCTGCAACCACCTCAGTCGATCAATTGCGCCAAGCAACGGCGCAACTGGATGACATCGTCATTGCTGCAATCAATCAAATCATGCAAGCAGGGCTAGAACCCATCGTCATTGGTGGTGGTCACAACAACGCATATGGTTTATTGATGGCCACAAAAGCAATGACAGGTTTACCTGTTGCAGCGGTTAATCTTGACCCTCATAGTGACTTTAGACCACGAGAAGGTCGCCACAGCGGCAATGGTTTTAGTTATGCCGCCGCCAATGGCGCACTCGATCATTATCATATTCTGGGGTTACATGAATTAAAAAACAGCGAAAAAACCCTAGAACAACTGTGTCTGTTTGGCGCCACATGGCACAGTTTTCAACAAATTTGGGTTCGCAGAGAGCTACCGCTAGACCAGGCATTAACACAAATTGCTGACGCATTAAATCAAACGCAACTGCCTGTGGGATTAGAGCTCGATGTCGATGCCATAGCCAATATGCCTAGCAGCGCGGCCACCGTTGCCGGTGTTTCGCTGCTCGATGCCTGCTATTATGTACACTACATTGCTCAACATTGTCCCTGCAAATATGCTCATTTTGCCGAAGCGGCACCAGCATGTCATCACTCAGGGATAGAAGCAGGTTATCGTGATACAGGTCAAGCTCTTAGTGAGTTAATGTATGCTTATCTTCAGGGACGATTAACGAGTCTGAATTAGAATCTGTGGCGGCTATTCATTAACGGCTAATTTTATGCTCTAATGCAGGGCAATTTTTAGCCTTAAGCACTTATGTTTATTGGGCTACTCGACGTGAAGATCATTGCAGCGTTCAAGGTGATGTGAAATGTACATCAAGTGCGGGCGAGACAACTAATTGATTGTTGTCACACTATCGCACCACGACATTTCAGCAATCATGGGCAATGGCATACACTCGCTATTAATTATCGTACATTATAGGAATATACCGATGTCTGAAGGCGAACCAAAAAATACTCATTTTGGATATAAAACTGTCGAAGCAGATAAAAAAGCCGACTTAGTTGCTGATGTGTTTCATTCCGTCGCCGCAAAATACGACATAATGAATGACGTGATGTCGTTTGGTGTTCACCGTTTTTGGAAGCGCCACACCATCGAAGTTGCCGCTGCTCGTCCGGGCATGAAGGTACTTGACTTAGCCGGTGGTACGGGTGATTTAACCGCAAAATTCTCACATTTAGTCGGCGATCGGGGTCAAGTGGTTCTTGCTGATATTAATGATTCTATGCTCAAAGTCGGCCGAACTAAATTACGCGATAAAGGCATTGTCAATAACGTCAGTTATGTACAAGCGAATGCTGAAGCATTGCCATTCCCAGATAATCATTTTGATATTATTACCATTGCATTTGGTTTACGTAATGTCACTGACAAAGATGCTGCATTACGTTCAATGCAACGCGTATTAAAACCTGGTGGGAAATTATTGGTGCTTGAATTTTCAACACCTAAACATGAATTAATGCGTAAAATTTACGACATGTACAGCTTTAAAGTATTGCCAAAAATGGGCGCACTGATCACCAAAGATGCTGACAGTTACGAATACCTTGCCGAATCGATTCGGATGCACCCAGATCAAGAAACCCTTAAGCAAATGATGATTGAGGCTGGTTTTGAACAAGTTGACTACACCAACATGACTGACGGCGTTGTTGCATTGCATCGAGGTTATAAGTTTTAATGACACCTAATCCGTTTGCTTTATTGATTTGCGCAGCCATTGAAACTGCGTTTAGCAAACTGCCTGCACAAGCTAAAGATGATTATGCTCGGCAGAAATCATTGTATGGTAAAGTGTTTTGCATCCAGTTAAGTCAACTAAAATGGCCCATTTACTTGGTGTTATCCAAGCAAGTTCAAGCTCTCAGTCATTATGAAGGTGAGGTTGACGTAACAGTACGAGCCGATATATCCACCTTATATCAGCTCACTGAAGGCGCTAATTTAACTGAGCTTATCAAACATGACAGACTCAGTTTGGAAGGCGATATCCAGCTATTACAAACCTTAAGCCACTATTTACAAAATATTTATTTCGATTTTGCTGAACCATTATCACGTTACATTGGTGATGCACCAACACACAAGCTCGTCGCGACCAGCAAGCAATTTAGCCAAGATATACAACAAATAATGCAAAAAACGCGCTCACATTTAAGTCAGCTAACAACCGAAGAATATCGACTTGCACCACACAAAATTGAATGGCTGCATTTTCGTGATAATCTGGATGACCTCGTCAAGCAAACTGAGCGTATCGAAGCCCAAATTGATCAATTTAGAGAACAAATAACTCAATGACAATTGCAAGTATCAGGCGTGGTTATCATGTCATTAAAACCATTCTGCATTTTGGCTTAGATAACTTAATTCCGCGACATAAGAAACCTTGGTATTTTTCAATTCTGCGCAACGGTTTATTTTGGATCCGTAACAAACATAAAAACAAATCACCTGCTGAACGTTTAAAACTGGCAATGCAAGCGTTAGGTCCGGTATACATCAAGCTTGGACAAATGTTATCCACTCGGCGAGATCTATTGGATGATGAATGGGCTTATCAATTGGCGATGTTGCAAGACAGAGTGCCCCCGTTTGATTCCGCGTTAGCTCGTAGCGCAATTGAAGCCGAACTGGGTGCATCGATAGAAACCTATTTTGATGACTTCGATGAGACCCCATTAGCCTCTGCTTCCATTTCGCAAGTCCATACCGCCACACTAAAAACTAACGGTAAAGCTGTGGTGCTTAAAGTCTTGCGTCCAAATGTTGAAGCACAAATTTTAGCCGATTTATTGTTAATGACTCAAACAGCTCGTATTGTTGAGGCATTACTCGGTGAAGGTAATCGCCTACGCCCAGCAGAAGTAATTGAAGATTATCAATCCACCATTTTAGGCGAGCTCGATCTTAAACTCGAGGCGCTCAACGCCATCAAGTTGCGCAATAATTTCATTGATTCAAAAGCCTTATATGTGCCATTTGTCTATGAAGAACATAGCTACCAACGCTTAATGGTAATGGAACGTATTTACGGTATTCCGGTCTCTGATACCGAAGCGCTCCGCGCCCAAGGAACAAACTTTAAACTGCTTGCTGAGCGGGGGGTTGAATTATTTTTCACCCAAGTTTTTCGGGATAATTTTTTTCATGCTGATATGCATCCAGGTAACATTTTTATCAGCCGCGAACATCCAGATGACCCATTTTATATCGGCCTGGACTGCGGCATTATGGGCACCTTGACTGATGTTGATAAGCGCTACCTTGCCGAAAACTTTTTAGCCTTTTTTAACCGCGACTATCACCGTATTGCCCAGTTATATATCGAATCAGGATGGGTATCAGAACACACCGACATCATCGCCTTCGAACAAGCCATCAAAGTGGTGTGCGAACCCATGTTTAATAAGCCATTAGATGAAATTTCATTTGGCCATGTATTACTCGCGCTATTTCGCACTGCACGTCAATTTGACATGGTTGTACAACCGCAATTGGTGTTATTGGAAAAAACCTTGCTTTACATTGAAGGTTTAGGCCGCCAGCTATATCCACAATTAGATTTATGGCAAACCGCCAAACCCTTTCTCGAAAACTGGATGTCCGAGCAGGTAGGTCCTAAGGTCATGTTCAGTAAAATAAAATCCAATGCCCCGTTTTGGATCGATAAACTACCCGAAATTCCAGAACTTATTTACGACAACTTAAAGTTAGGGCGTAAATTACTGGGAACTCAACAGCAAATGCTAGATAAGTATCTGATATACCAGAAAAAGTCTCACAAAAGCAATTATCTTCTTATTACGTCTGCCGTTTTATTGATCTGTGGCACACTATTATTGACTCAGCAAGATACACTGTGGCCAGCATACATTTGCATTGCGTTTGGTCTGCTCATTTGGGGCGCGGGTTGGCGATCTAGGCCAAAGAATCGTAAATTTTAGCTAGCACTAAATTATGAGAGGTTCATAATACTTATAGGAATAGTATTGCGGATACTTTCAATAAAAATTTTACCCAAACCATTTTATATAAAAGAGGATATTATTCATGGGCGGCATCAGTATTTGGCAGCTTCTAATCGTTGCATTAATTGTCATTCTATTATTTGGCACTAAAAAATTGCGTTCTTTAGGTGGTGATTTAGGTGGAGCAATAAAAGGCTTCAAAAGTGCCATGACTCCTGAAGAAGAGAGCAAATCTTTAGAAGACAAAGACATTGCAGCGACATCGCAACAGGATGCAGACACGCAGCCCGCTGCAGAAAAGCAACAGGATGCAGATATGCAACCTGCATCTAAAGACAAAGACAAAAAACAGGCGTAATTTATTATGTTTGACGGTATCGGCTTTATGGAGCTGCTGCTGATCGGTATTTTGGGGCTAGTGGTTCTTGGCCCTGAGAGACTTCCGGTTGCAGTACGTTCAATAACAGGTTGGATCCGCGCTCTTAAGCGCATGGCTAACTCTGTCAAAGATGAACTTGAACAAGAACTTAAAATTGATGAATTACATGCCAACTTGAAAAAAGCGGAAAGCAAAGGCTTGGCCAATTTGTCTCCCGAGTTAAAAGAGTCAATTGATCAGTTAAAACAAGCGGCAGAATCAGTTAATCGACCTTATAAAGTTGAAGACACATCACCAGTGACGTTGAAAAAATCACCAGACACATCACCAGTGACGTTAAAAAAATCACCAGACACCTCGGCCCCAGTAGCAGACGCTAAGTCGCCAGAAGCGACCAGCGAAAGCAGCTCAACCCCTAAATCTAACGGATAATTCATGTCGCAGCAGCTACCGCTTATTAGCCATTTGCTTGAATTTCGCAACAAATTGCTCAAAGCGATTGGTAGCGTGTTACTTGTATTTATTGCCATAGTCTATTGGGCAAATGATATTTATCACTACATCGCCTTGCCTTTAATGCGCTCACTTCCAGAAACTGGCAGCATGATTGCAACCGACGTTGCCGCACCTTTTTTTGCACCATTCAAGTTAACACTCGTGTTGGCATTCTTCATTGCCATTCCCTATGTCCTTTATCAAGTATGGTCTTTCGTAGCGCCAGGCTTATACAAACATGAAAAACGCTTGGTCGTTCCCCTATTAACCAGCAGTACCCTGTTGTTTTATCTTGGAATTGCCTTTGCGTACTATATTGTTTTCCCTGTTGTATTTGGCTTTTTTACCAGCGTCGTTCCTGATGGGGTTCAAGTGGCTACGGATATCAGCAGTTATTTGAGTTTTATTCTCAAACTGTTTTTTGCCTTCGGCTTAGCCTTCGAAATCCCTGTCGCAGTAGTATTACTTTGCTGGGCTGGTGTGACAACACCTGATGAATTACGCGCCAAGCGTCCCTATATTGTTGTCGGTGCCTTCGTTTTTGGTATGTTCTTGACTCCACCAGATATTATTTCCCAGACTATGCTCGCGGTACCCATGCTATTATTGTTTGAAGGTGGACTTATTGCTTCACGATTTTACAGTAAAAAAGAAGACGACCCAGAGAGCGAGTCAGAGAATGAGAACACTGATAGCTAAACATCAGTCTACATAGACAATTTAGCGAGACACATAAAAAGGATGAAACAATGCGTTTACGTTTGATTGCCGCCGGTATCATTTTGATATCGGCTAATGCCTATGCCAATGCTGACCTCGGTCAGCAACTGTCAATATGCGCCGCTAAAACAGATAAGCTCGAGCGCTTAATGTGTTACGACGACTTAGCGGCTAATGCTAAACCCAGCGCCCATATTATGGCGGCAGACTCAGCAAGAGTCGCAACCACAGACAATATCATACCGGCAGCACCCGCCGTTGCAATGACTCAAGTGGTGGGTGTGGATGATTTTGGTTTAATACAAAAAACAGCAGGAAAAGTCGACAAGATTTATTCTGAAGTGGCTGCCATCAAAGAGGGTCCATATGGCGAGTTAGTGATCACCTTCACCAATGGTCAAGTATGGAAACAAAGTAGTCCCGATCGTTATAGAGTCAAAAAAGGCGAGCGGGTTTTTATTAAAGCTGGCGCATTGAGCTCATTTTTATTAGGTAGCGATGATCATAATGCAACGACTCGAGTTAGACGATTAAAGTAATTAGAGTACGTTAATTACATGACTCAATACATCGACATTGCCGTCAATTTGCTGAGCGACAGGCTCAAGCACGATATTGATACCATTATCAATGATGCGGCGAAACAGCATGTTTCGCCGTTGATTGTGATTGGCAGCGATCTCGCAGAAAGCACCGCAGCGATAGCCCTCTGCCAACAATATCCACAACAACTCTACTGCACTACAGGTGTTCATCCACATCATGCATCGTCGTGGGGCGAACACAGTAAAACAAGTTTAACTCAGCTTGCCCAGCAAGATACGGTCGTTGCTATCGGTGAATGTGGGCTTGATTACAATCGCGACTTTTCACCCCGCTCAACCCAAAGAAAAGCCTTTGCAGCACAACTCGAACTGGCTTGTGAACTCAATATGCCGGTGCTAATGCATTGTCGTGATGCCCATAGCGATTTTATCGCTATGGTTAATGAATATCGCGCTCAACTTCCCAATGCTTTACTGCACTGTTTTACCGGTAGTAAAGATGAGTTAATCGAATGCTTAGCCGCTGATTTATATATTGGTATTACGGGTTGGATTTGCGATGAACGCCGAGGACAAGCACTCGCACAATTAGTGCCACTGATCCCCAACCAGCGTATAATGGCGGAAACAGATAGCCCTTATTTATTGCCTCGCAGTATGCGGCCTAAGCCGAAATCGAGTAAAAACTTACCCCAGTATTTACCTTATATTGTTGAGTATATGGCCAATCTACGCCAGCAATCAGCAACCACATTGGCACAAAATTGTTATCAAAACAGTTGTGATTTTTTCCAACTGCCAGTGCATTTTAACATGAATAATAACTTATGATGGCCATCATAACCCATCATTTACGACCGCTATGTAAGTATAACTTTAGCGTGCTAATTGGATTTTTTTTACTGTTGATTGGCCAAAGTTGTTGGGCTAATACTTTTTCTCCGATACCGCTGAGGCTGACATCAGATTCCATAACAAAAATTGAGTTACAAGACTGGGTTTACACCAACCAAAGCCATGATATTGAAACATTGGCCAAATTATTACAACAGCCTGAAAATACATGGCGACAACGCGATCCGCAACAAGCATACAAAATTGGTATTGAAAATTATTGGGTGAGTTTTAGTCTATTTAACCCCAATGACCATCTGTCACGCATTCTAGCCGTAGACAACCCTTTACTCGACAGCATCAAAATATACCATCTAATTGATGGTGAACTGGCTAGCACAGAAGTCATGGGCGATACACTCGCGTTTAAACACCGGCCTTTACAAAGTAATATTTTTTTATATCCTGTTGAACTTAAGCCAGGTGAAACTCATACTTTTTACATCAAAATAGACAGCAAAGGCAGTATCAGATTGCCATTGGTATTGTGGTCATCAAACGATCTGACTCAACTCACCGAAACTAAAAACTTATTTAATGGTATACAAATAGGCTTATTACTCGCCATTTGCTTGTTCAGTTTATTTATCGCACTTGCTTCTGCTTCTTATAGTTACAGTTATTACAGCGGTTATGTGCTGGGATTAACATTATTGACAGCGAGCCTATACGGCGTCTCCTTTCGGTATTTGTGGCCTCAATGGCCCATGATGCAGCAATATATTTTCATCATTATCATTCCCCTCACACTGGGATTTTCATTGATGTTTACTGAAAAAGTATTACAGCTCAAATACCATAATAAAAAGGTGCTGCGTATTTGTCGCTTCATGGCCATATTTTGTTTTAGTTTAATGTTCCTTATGCCGTTTATTCACTACCGCTCTGCATTATATATTTTGGCCTTTGTGGTGTTAGCCAACTGCACGATTTTAATGGTTTTCTCATTGATCCAAGCCTTTGGTGGACAGCGCAATGCGCCTTTATATGCCATAGGCCGTATGGGATTAATGATTGGTTGCATTATTACCGGTTTGATTTATCTCGGCTTGTTCACCCCAGATATGTCACCACAAACGCCCGTCATGATAGGACTCACATTCGAAGTGCTCACCATGGCTGCTGTGCTCGCATTGCGCTATAACGATGAACGTAAGGCCAAATTTAAGATCCAACAACAAGCATTAGAGCAAGCACAACGGATCCGAGACCATCGCGAAAAAGCCTTACAAAGCGAAGCTGAAAATAATGACAAGCTCGAACAGATGGTCCAAGAACGCACACTTGAATTAGAGATGACCTTACGCGAGCTCAATGACGCCAATCAAAAATTGACGTTGCAAAATACCATTGATAGCCTGACGGGGGTGAAAAACCGCAGTGCTTTTGATCGCCGCTTAGTCGCCGAAGGTCGTATTAGTCGTCGCCAGCAGACACCTATGTCCTTATTAATGATTGATATCGATAAATTTAAAAATATTAATGACCAATATGGTCATCTTGTAGGTGACTTCACAATACAAGCGATTGCGAATACACTGAGTGAATATTTAAAGCGTCCAACGGATCTCGTATCACGTTTTGGTGGTGAAGAGTTTGCTATTATTTTGCCTTCCACTGAAAGAGAAGGCGCCTTACTCGTTGCAGAGCGAATTCGCCGTTCAATCAGCGAACTCGCCATTGTCCATAATGGTCACTCAATACCATTGACCATTAGTATTGGTGTGAGCGTGGCGATTATTGACAGCGATGAACATCCATTGTTATTACTAGAACAAGCAGATAAAGCCCTGTATCAAGCTAAACGCAGTGGCCGCAACAAAGTCTGCTCTTACCCGCTCGAAACAGACCAGATCTAAACTAGGAGTCGAAAGTGAATATTATTACCAGTGCCTTTCCACAGCGCAGAATGCGCCGCATGCGTAAACATGAATTTAGCCGTCGCTTAATGTCTGAAAATACCTTAACGGTTAACGACCTTATTTATCCGATGTTTGTATTAGAAGGTTTTCAACGCTCAGAAAAAATCGCCTCAATGCCGGGTATTGAACGTTTCTCGGTTGATCTATTATTAAAAGAAGCCGCTGAACTTGTTGAGCTTGGCATTCCGCTTATCGCACTATTCCCCGTGACACCTGCAGATAAGAAAAGTTTACTTGCCGAAGAGTCGTATAATCCTGATGGTTTGGTTCAACGTGCAGTGCGCGAGTTAAAGCAAGCGTTTCCACAGCTTGGCATCATGACTGATGTCGCCTTAGACCCCTACACGACTCACGGCCAAGACGGTATAATCGATGACACTGGCTATATTCTAAATGACATCACCACAGAGATTTTAGTTAAACAGGCGCTGTCGCACGCAGCTGCCGGGGCAGACATTGTCGCACCATCAGATATGATGGATGGCCGCATTGGCGCAATCCGCCAAGCCCTTGAAGAAAATGGCTTTGTGAATACTCAGATTATGGCTTATTCCGCTAAATATTCATCAAGCTATTACGGTCCTTTCCGTGATGCCGTCGGCTCGACAAGCAATCTAAAAGGCGGCAACAAACACAGCTACCAGATGGACCCAGCCAATAGCGATGAAGCATTACACGAAGTCGCATTAGATATCCAAGAAGGTGCTGACATGGTGATGGTGAAACCCGGCATGCCTTATTTAGACATAGTACACCGCGTCAAAACAGAATTAGCCGTACCGACATTTGCTTACCAAGTCAGCGGCGAGTACGCCATGCACATGGCGGCAATTCAAAACGGTTGGTTAGCTGAGAAAGCCATTGTGATGGAGTCATTACTTTGCTTTAAACGCGCAGGTGCGGACGGTATTCTGACCTACTTTGCTAAACGCGCAGCTCAATGGCTGAAACAACAAAATTAAATCAACCCCATCAGTTCTGTATAGCCAATCCATAGCGGATTGGCTTTTCATTCTGTATCACATTTAGCTCATTATCGTGATCGAGTTTGCATCATCAAACATACCCGCTTAACAGTCCTATTTAAGCATGCTTGAATACAAGCACTGATAGATTTAACTATTGGGGTCATTCAGCGGAAATTCAATAAGCTTTAAACAAGGCGAAAATTTGCAAGCTGAGTTATTCTCGGCAATGGCTCTTATGTAGCACGACCTCCTGCAGGCAGTTGTTCGTCACAGGTTTCAACGCAGAGAACGGCGCAAACGGTCCACTTTTATATTGCATTATCTAAATAGAGAATAACCATATCGGCATTAATACGCCTTGAATTGAAAATTTGAGTCACGCTGAACGGATCAAGTATTGAATGTGATTGGAATTACCATACCGTATCCACTTCTTAAGCGAGACATTATCATGCACAAAAACGTAAGAACATTATTGGCCACTAGCGCACTCTTTTTCAGTGCTCAAATGTTACCTATGGCCGTATCAGCAAACTCAGGTTGCGCGTTTGAAAAAGGTCAAGAAGGCTTTATGGCGACCTGCAGCAAAGAGGAACAAGAAGTGATTTTAACCGGAGTGATCCAACCACAAACACTGGCCAGTGAATTGCCAGGCTATGCTGACGGCTTTGCTAACTACTCAGTGGATACCAATGCCATCGCAGCACTAAAAGCCATTAAAACGCCAACAAAAATTAGCGTTATTATTGGCACTTGGTGCCCTGATTGCCATCGTGAAACACCGCATTTTATGCGAATTATTGAAGCGGCAGCCAATCCCAATATTGAGGTTGAATACATTGGCGTCGATCGCAATAAGCAGGACCCTGAAGGTTTAGCGGCAAAATATGCTTTCAGCCGCATCCCCACTTTTATTGTGCAACAACAAGGCAAAGAAATGGGTCGTATTGTTGAGCGACCAACCGTCAGTTTAGAGATTGATTTAGTTGAAATATTAAAGTAATTTTTAATCGTTCGAACATCAAAAAGGTCGCATTAATGCGACCTTTTTTATTTGATACTTAGCCATTAACTTATCTGTCTCTGGTTGATGCAGCAATGCGTTCAGCCAACAGCTGCAACACGCCTTCGCGAAGAGCGCCACCGGCAAGCTGTAAACTCGTAATGGCTAAACTTTCAAAAAGCGCAGTCAAAATAGCAACCCCAGCGGCAAAAGTCGGCGCTTGTTCGGCATTTAAGCCTTTGATACCCAAAAAATTTTCATCTACTTGCGACAATATTTCATCTCGAAAAGCATACAAAATCTCCAGCGTAATCAACTCTGAACCTTGTCGATGTTGTAACACAGACACCACAGATTGAACGGCACCAGAAGCCCCGACAACACTTTGCCAGCCTAACTCGAGTAACTGCGAACGATATGCGGCTAAAATGGCATTAACATAATCAATAGCCTGTTCAAAGTCGGTGATGTGCAGCGGCGCTTGACTAAAAAAACGCTGATTAAACAGCACGCACCCAAAAGGTAAACTGGTTTTAAACAGTACCTTATTGCCATCACCAATAATGAGTTCAGTGCTAGCACCGCCAATATCAATAACAAGGCGACGCCCGTCACAGTGCGTGGTCGCAACCATGCCTTGATAAATAAGCTCTGCTTCACGCAATCCCGAAATCACCTCGATTTGATGCTGTAAAATAGGCATCGCTCGTTGGTGAAATTCATCGGCATTTGCAATCACTCGCAAGGTTGCTGTGGCAAATACAGCCACATTATCCCTTGCAATATGATGTTGCGCTAGCATGTCGGCAAACATGGCTAAACAGTCTAAACCACGTTGCATGACATGTTCAGACAAGATCCCATCATCACCGATCCCTTCGGCAAGGCGAACTTTGCGTTTATATTTAGCGATAACGGTCGGTTTATTACCCACTGTATTGGCAACCAACATATTAAAACTGTTAGAGCCTAGCGTTATCGCCGCATAAGGTTGAGAGACGGTTAACAATGGCATTGACTATGGTCTATGGGTCCTATGGCGAGGCGGACGCGCATTATTACCACCACTACGATGTGCACCTTTACTTCCACCATCACGGGTACGAGATGTAGGAGGCTTACGATGAATACGCACCGGCGGCGGAATATCATCTAAAAGCGCCTCTCTATCATAATCGGAAACGGGAATTGAATGGTTAATAAACGTTTCAATATCGGGTAAATTCAGTGCATATTCTTCACAAGCAAAACTGACTGAAACACCTTTTTTCCCGACACGACCCGTGCGGCCAATACGATGCACATAATCTTCACAATCATCAGGTAAATCATAGTTGTACACATGTGACACATCAGAAATATGTAACCCGCGCGCGGCCACATCTGTGGCGACTAACACGTCAATTTGACCTGCAATAAATTGCTCAAGGATACGAATACGCTTCTTCTGTGGCACGTCGCCAGTTAACAAACCGACTCGGTGACCATCACCTTCTAAATAAGACCACAATTTATCACAACTGTGTTTTGTGTTCGAAAACACTATCGCTTTGTCTGGCCAATCTTCTTCGATTAAGCTCAACAATAAACGCATCTTGTCTTTCATCGATGGATAAAATATTTCCTCTTTAATATTTTTAGAGGTTTTTTCTAACGGTTCGATTTCCACTTTTTCAGGATCATTCATATGATCATAAGCTAATTCCTGCACTTTCATTGAAAGCGTGGCAGAAAACAGCATATTTAAGCGTGACTTAGCATCAGGCATTCTACGAAACAAAAAGCGAATGTCTTTAATAAAGCCCAGATCAAACATACGGTCAGCTTCATCAAGTACCACAGCCTGAATGTGGCTTAAACTGATCACACCTTGGCGCACGTAATCAATAATACGTCCAGTGGTGCCAATCAGAATATCAACACCTTTATCTAATACTGCACGCTGAATTTCATAGCTTTCGCCGCCGTAGACAATACCGACTTTTAACCCAGTATGTGCTGCTAATAGTTTGGCATCTTTAGCAATCTGTATTGCTAACTCACGTGTTGGCGCCATAATGATAGCGCGAGGTTCGGTTGCTTTGCGACTCTCAGGTGCAGCAACATTGAGTAAGTGGTTAAACGTGGCCACTAAAAAGGCCATGGTTTTACCTGTACCGGTTTGGGCTTGTCCGGCAATATCTTTTGATTTAAGTAAAATGGGTAAAGATAACGCCTGAATTGGCGTGCAAAACTCAAACCCGTTCTCGTTTAATGCCGCAAGTACTTCGGGCTTTAAAGGGAAGTCGGCGAATTTTTGGGTCGATAAATGTGTTTGACTCATAGCACAAGCATACCTGTAGGGGTTGCAAAAAAAAGATTTGATCGTTTGAAATAGCTACATTATTAAAACGGTCTCTTGAAAAGCTATTTAACTGACCCAATATACATGGTAAGCCATTAATAACCTAGTAATGGAACCAAATCTGGAGAACTACATGAGCGATAAAATGATATACCTAAGCGATGACAGCTTTGAAAATGACGTATTAAAGTCTGAAACACCTGTATTAGTCGACTTCTGGGCTGAGTGGTGTGGCCCTTGTAAAATGATTGCCCCAATTCTAAACGACGTTGCTGACGAGTATGCAGGCAAATTAATCGTCGCAAAACTAAACGTTGACCAAAACAATGTTTCACCAACTAAGTATGGCGTCCGCGGCATTCCAACATTGCTCATGTTCAAAGGTGGTGAATTAGTGGCAACTAAAGTGGGTGCACTCTCAAAGACTCAATTAAAAGAATTCATCGACGCTAATATCTAAGCTATAAAATATAAGCCTGAAAATGGTTAAAAATAGCTGAAATTAGCTAAAAAATGTTAAACGGCACAAGTTTTAAACAATTTGTGTCATTTTTACATCTTATTTAGTCTAAATTTGTGGACGCCCAATCCATACAGTGCTATTTTGATTATCAGATCTTTTCAAATTAACCCTCTTCTCGTTTATCAATCATAAAATTTCTTTTCAACCCTACGGATTGATTGCGGTAAGCTTCGTCGCGTAACACAAGACTCCCATACATGAATTTAACAGAATTAAAAGACACGCCCATTTCGGATCTAGTTTCGCTTGCTGAAAGCATGAAACTAGAAAATATGGCTCGTACTCGTAAGCAAGATATCATCTTCTCAATTTTAAAAGCTCACGCCAAAAGCGGAGAAGATATTTTTGGTGGTGGTGTATTAGAAATCCTCCAAGACGGATTTGGATTTTTAAGAAGTTCAGATGGCTCATACCTTGCGGGCCCTGATGATATATATGTTTCACCAAGCCAAATTCGTCGCTTTAACATGCGTACTGGTGACAGCATTTTTGGTAAAATCCGACCGCCAAAAGAAGGCGAAAGATATTTTGCACTGTTGAAAGTCAGTGAAGTCAACTTTGATAAACCAGAAAGCTCTCGCAACAAAATCCTATTTGAAAACTTAACCCCAATACATGCAGAAGAACGTCTTCGTATGGAACGCGGTAATGGTTCAACAGAAGACATCACCTCTCGTATTCTTGATCTTTGCTCTCCCATTGGTAAAGGCCAACGTGGTTTGATTGTTGCGCCGCCAAAAGCCGGTAAAACATTGTTACTGCAAAACATTGCTCAAAGTATTACTTACAACAACCCCGATGTGTTGTTAATGGTATTACTGATCGATGAACGTCCTGAAGAAGTGACCGAAATGCAGCGCATGGTTAAAGGTGAAGTGATCGCTTCTACCTTTGATGAACCCGCCAGCCGTCATGTTCAAGTGGCTGAAATGGTTATCGAGAAAGCCAAACGTTTAGTTGAGCACAAAAAAGACGTGGTGATTTTGTTAGACTCAATCACTCGCTTGGCACGTGCCTACAACACCGTCATCCCTTCATCGGGTAAAGTGTTAACGGGTGGTGTTGATGCCAACGCATTGCATCGTCCTAAGCGTTTCTTTGGTGCTGCACGTAATATTGAACACGGTGGCAGCTTAACCATTATCGCGACAGCTTTGGTTGATACCGGCTCGAAAATGGACGAAGTGATTTACGAAGAGTTTAAAGGTACTGGTAACCAAGAGTTACACCTTTCACGTAAAGCAGCTGAAAAACGCGTGTTCCCGGCGATTGATTTTAACCGTTCAGGTACCCGTCGTGAAGAAAAACTGACCACCACTGAAGAACTGCAAAAAATGTGGATCTTACGCAAAATCCTCCATCCAATGGATGAGGTTTCTGCAATGGAATTCTTAATCGATAAATTGGCAATGACCAAAACGAACGAAGAATTCTTTACCGCAATGAAACGCGCTAAGTAATCATTTACTTAACCGCAGTATCATCGCAAAAATGCCGCTAAGTTAGCGGCATTTTTATTGGATCCTTGGTAACACCAAGTCAGGTTGACACATAAGCGTTTAAATAACACCCGCTAACTCATTCGTGGCAATTAAGCCGTTGTCTGTAATCTAGAAGGCACTTACGTTTCTATTACCCTTTACCCTTGATAGGCGTTATTCGTCTTCAGCAACAGCGTCTGCATGGCTGTTGGCCTCAAACTGTGGTTCTTCTGCGAACTGGCCAAACCAAAATTCAGAACTGACCATTTTATATTGGCGAGATACATCGTCAGTAGACACAAGAACTAGTTGCCATAAAATCCCTTCTGACTCAGGAAAATTCGTGCCCTTAATTTGGTCTTCATATAAGCGGTGCATCAATGCATCTGGACTTAAACCTCTGGATAAAAGACGTACCATAGCCGCATGCAAAGACTCATCAAAAATGGCTAAATCATCTGCGTCTTCAGCTGTGATATTAACCGTAAATTCAACCCCTGTAGGTTGAGCGAAAATCCCATTAAATGCTTCTCTGAGCAGACCATAAGCACTAAAAAAGCGTTCATGAAACAAACAATCAGAATACTCTTCCCACAGTCTATCCTTGGTCATATCATTGGCCAGTTGCTCAATTTTGCCTTCGGTGACTTCATCATTAAATAAATGTATCAGTACAATCTTAGCAGCTTCTATTGGGCCGAGATCATTGAGGGACATCATGCACATTTCTCTTAATTCTACTGAATCCATCCCATCTAAGTCGTCATTTAACCCCATTAAAGTCATTAGTTGCAGGTAATTATCGTTTGACCACGCATTGGGGATATTATTGATTTTCTGAAATGAACTCACTTGAATAGTAAATTGTGCTTGCATCATTACGCTCCTCATTCGATCGCTATAAAGTAGCGACTACATTCAGAAACTAATCTTCAAAATTGAAGTATGCAACACTGATCAAGCTAAAAAACCTATAATGAGTGATAAAAATGAATGATTATTATGTAATACATTGTTTTTAATACAAATAATTATAATCTCTAAATCACCTATTTCATTAAACATTTTTCATGAAATAGCTGATTTATGACGCCACAGTGAACAGCTAGGTTTTTAGGCGCTCAATAATCGATCGAGAGAATGGATCGAAAGAATGGTTACACCTTGAGATCCACACTAGCCAAAGCAAGATGTGATAATGTGGATCTAAGGTTATTGACTGTTAATCGACGAATTTCCTTGGCAAACTCTTTATAAAATTCTCATTGCCATTTTGCGCCGTAGATACGCAATTTGTTGCATATGCGGTAAGTCCTTAGGGCACGTATCTTGGCAGCCTAACAAGGTCATGCAACCAAATACGCCATCTTGATTACCAATCACATGATAAAAATCATCCGCACTACGGGCATCACGGCTGTCTAGTTCAAAACGGGCTATTTTCATCAAGCCAACAGCACCAACAAAGGTGTCGCGCATCTGTTTAGTGGCACACGCAGACACACACACACCGCATTCGACGCAACGTTCGAGTTCATAGAGTTTAGCAGCTTCAGCAGGGTCCATCGGGGTTTCGATACGGTGAATATCATTGTCTGCACCATCAGGATGTAACCATAACTGCAAACGTTCCGCTAATTCGCGCATAAATTTACCGGTATTCACCGAGAGATCACCAATCAGTTCAAAACCGGGTAATGGCATAAGCGTAATAAGGCCATCTGGGTAATTGGCGGTTAAGGTTCGACACGCTAACGTGGGTTTACCATTAATGACCATGGCACAGCTGCCACAAATACCGGCACGACAGACAAAGTCAAACTGCAACGATGGATCTTGAGTTTCACGGAGCTGATTTAAGGCAATAAACATCGTCATCCCTGGCGATTCCGTCAGGACATATGTGACCATTTTCGGTTTATCGTTAGGATCTTGAGCATCATAGCGAAAGATAGAAAAACGCAAAGTCCGTGCTTGCTTCATGTTACGTCACTCCCTGTCACTGTGCTGACATTCGTTATAGCGTCAGTTAATCGCTGGTTACTTGGCTTATATTCTTCTGGGAGGTCAAAAGGCATTAATGCTGCTTGCTTAGTGGACTGATCAATATCATCACCTAACTCAAGCAAAATAGCCTCAATTTGTTGCTGACGTTTTTGCGTATCTGGATGGGCAATGGCATTATCAACGCCATAACCACGATACCCAGGCGCCAACTCCATTTGCATCACGTCAAGCGCTTCATAACTCAACTGGGGGAGTAAACCTTCTACTTCAGGCCACGTTGCTAAGGTGCGATTTAACCAGTCTTTATCATTGCGCTGCGGGAAATCTTCTCGTGAGTGCGCGCCGCGACTTTCGGTACGAGCATGAGCCCCGCAGGCTACCGTCAGGGCAACTTTCAACATACGTTTAACCCTTAATGCCTCCACTAACTCAGGATTTGCATGCCGTTTCTTACAGCTTAATCCTATATTTTTTGAGCGTTTTAGGAGCGCGGTTAATTCGTTAACCGCCTTTTCAAGTTCTGGCCCATTACGGAAAATACCCACATAATCCATCATAATCTTTTGCATTGCATGTTTTATTTTAAATGGACTCTCAATGCCCTGCCCCTCAACTAACTGGTCTATTTCGCCTTGTAATTTTTGGCCAAATTGGGCAATTAAATCAGTATCAATGACCAAACTCTGTTGCTCACCAAAGTCGGCGACATACTTACCAATGATCATTCCACCGACGACGGTTTCTGCCAGAGAGTTACCCCCAAGACGATTAAAGCCGTGCATGTCCCAGCAAGCGGCTTCGCCAACACTAAAGAGTCCTGATAATTGCGGGCTTTCACCATTGGGTTTAGTCCGAATACCGCCCATAGAATAGTGCTGAGTCGGCCGAACAGGGATCCACTCATTGACGGGATCGATGCCTAGAAAGCTTTGACAAATTTCTTTGACTTCTCGCAGATTAGTATCGATATGATTTTGGCCCAATAAGGTAATATCCAACCATAAATGCGGTCCATAAGGGCTATTTACACCTTTACCTTTGCGAATATGCTCGGTCATTCTGCGTGAAACCACATCGCGCGAAGCCAGCTCTTTTTTATCGGGTTCATAATCTGGCATGAAGCGATAGCCATCTTTATCCCGCAACACGCCACCGTCTCCTCGACACCCTTCGGTGCTTAAGATACCGACCGGAACAATCGCAGTGGGATGAAACTGCACCGCTTCCATATTGCCCAGCGTCGCAACGCCAGTTTCTAATGCCAATGCTTGGCCGATGCCTTCACAAATAATGGCATTGGTCGATACATCATAAATCCGCCCATAACCGCCAGTCGCAATGGTGGTCGATTTTGCAATATAGGCACGCAATTCGCCGGTAATTAAGCAGCGAGCAATAACCCCGTGACAACGCTTACCATCGTGAATAAGGGTTAATGCCTCCATGCGTTCGTGCACAGGAATACCTAACGAGATGGCCTTATTGTCAACGGCGTATAATAAAGAATGACCCGTACCGTCTGCGGTGTAACAGGTTCGCCATTTTTGGGTTCCGCCAAAGTCACGCGCGTTAATGAGTCCGTGGGCGGCTTCGGCCTCAGTTATAGTGACCTTTTCAGCGTTAACAATCACTTGTCTATCGCCTTTGGTCACTCGAGTCCAGGGTACGCCCCACTGAGCGAGTTCTCTTACCGCTTTAGGCGCACAGTGAGCAAACATTCGCGCCACGGTTTGATCGCAACCCCAATCAGACCCCTTTACAGTATCTTGAAAATGTATCTCTTCATCATCGCCCACCCCTTTAATGGTATTGGCTAAGCTGGCTTGCATACCCCCTTGAGCGGCAGCAGAGTGTGAGCGTTTAGCCGGAATAAGTGATAATACCAAGGTATTGAGACCTCGCTCTTTAGAGGCGATAGCGACTCTTAACCCTGCCAACCCAGCGCCCACAACCAGAGTGTCGGTATAAATAATCTTCATTTCCATTCCTTACAACATCGACACATATGGCACCACAGGTAATTCCAAAGAACGCCCAATAAGAATATAAGCTAGCAAGCTCGCCATCCCTAACAGCATTAAATAGGCAAGCAGCACCTTAGCAAACTTGAGCAAGGCAAAACGTTGCTCAATTAACCCCCATTTTACCACCACTCGATATAGACCAAACACGGCATGCACCGCAACGACGGGCAATAACAACACATATAATATCCAAGCATTAAAGTGATACACACGCTCAGCAGAAAGGTGCGGGCCAATCTCAGGATTGGATATCATGGTTAATAAGTGAGCGGGAACAAGGAAGAACAACAAGAAACCGCTGATCATTTGCCAAAACCAGATTTTGGTATCTTCATGGGGTAAAAAACGCATTTGATTGCGTAACGCTCGCCACTGACCTAATTGAGTGGGGAAGCGGCGCAAGGAAAATCCCGCGTGGATCATCACCACCAGTAACATAAAGCCGGAAAAAATTTGTGTTAGCAAAGGGTAACCATGGCCAGTTTCACTGAACACACCACCTTCTAAAAATTGAGCCACTTGATAAAAAGCTTCTTTACCAAGCAAAATACTTGACTCAAAATGCAAATGCATCACTAAAAAGAGTCCCAGTAACACCCCAGACAGACTTTGTAGTTGATCCGCTCGCGCAGCCCACTGTGGATGAGCAAACCCTTTAGCTACATTGACACCACTGTCAGCCTTGGTTCGCAAAGAATTGGCAGCCATAAATAATCAGATCCTGTCAGGCACAATAATAACTATTGACCATATCAAGGCTTGTTGTCCCGCGACAATATAGCGCCATCAAATCGTGACGATGCTCACCCAATATTGTGTAATAGTTAGACATTTATCACACAAATCAGAAAATAAAAAATTAGAGAATACTGACACTTAACTTGATATGAAAATCAGAATACGTTAGATAAAAAATCGAATGTTTTATCTAAAAAGGTGCCGTTAGGGTAATAATTGCTGGCAATATTGACGTAACTTATCGCGTAATAGCAACATAACTGGAGTGACATGCTCACGACCAGGACAGATCAAGTTTAACGCAACTGACTCACCTATTTGCAGATTAACGCTCGGCTGCATTAATCCGTTTTTACCGCCTCAGTTAAACGCGATGGATGTTTTTACATCCTGCGCGTTTTTTAATATAAACATGACCATAAAATGCCCAACCGCACCAAGCTAAACAGCAAAAAACGGTCACCGACACGAGCATCTTAAAATAACTTGGGTATAATAAGCACCAATTTGATATTACTTTTACCACAGTTAGGAAAATCCCATGGCTTGGATCCAATTACGCATTCACACTCATCGCGATAACGCCGACATGCTTGGCGACTTATTAATGGATCAAGGTTCGCTTTCCATCACTTACGAAGATGGCCAAGACGAACCCATTTTTGAACCTAAGCTAGGTGACACGCCACTGTGGCAAGATACCGTAATGATTGCGTTATTTGATGCAGGTACTGATTTAGCCCCAACCATCGAATTGTTAGAGTCTATGCCATTTTTAGGTAAAGGTTTTGCTCATAAAATTGAACAAGTCGAAGACAAAGATTGGATCCGCGAATGGATGGACAGCTTCCACCCGATTCAATTTGGTAGCCGCTTATGGATTTGCCCAAGCTGGCGTGAAATCCCTGATCCGACCGCAGTAAACGTGATCCTCGACCCAGGTCTAGCCTTTGGTACCGGCACCCACCCAACCACCGCATTATGCTTAGAATGGTTAGACAGCTTAGATTTATCAAACCAAGAAGTGATCGACTTTGGTTGCGGTTCAGGTATTTTGGCCGTTGCCGCCATTAAGCTTGGCGCCAAAAAAGTCACTGGCGTAGATATTGACTATCAAGCCATTGATGCCTCAAGAGCCAATGCTGAACGCAATAACGTAACCGACAAACTAGCACTGTACTTACCTGAAGACCAACCCGCCAATCTACAAGCAGACGTACTCGTTGCCAACATTCTTGCTGGCCCGTTAAAAGAACTGGCCCCGCTGATTGCCGAAAAAGTCAAAACCGGTGGCAAACTGGCTCTCTCTGGTTTATTACAAGAACAGGCTCAAGACGTCTGCGACTTTTATAGCCAATGGTTTGTGATGGATCCCGTCTGCCACAAAGAAGACTGGAGTCGTCTAACTGGCACCCGCAAATAATCACTTTACTGGCTAATGAATGCACTCAAACAATAAAAAATTGAGTGCATTCACCATAATTTTCAGTTGCTAACATGGCCTGTTGGCGCTGGTATACACAAAAAAGTCTCGCTGCAACTCGCACCAGCACTCAAAAACAACCAAAAATGCCATTTATTAGTCAAAGATGTGACGCCCAATGAAAGTCAAGCAAAAAAATTGCATTTAGGTCATTTATTGACCTTTTCACAGCCGTAAAAAAGGGCTACTATAGCGCCCCTTTGGAGAGCAAGGTGAAGTCCGTAATGCAAATTGGCCCGTATCAACTGTCTAATCAGCTGATTGTGGCACCAATGGCAGGTGTCACCGATCAGCCCTTCCGAAATCTCTGTTTACGCTATGGCGCAGCTTTAGCCGTTTCAGAAATGCTTTCATCCAATCCCGACGTTTGGGACAGCGATAAAAGCCGCCAGCGCATGATGCATTCTGGCGAAGAAGGGATACGCTCCATACAAATAGCAGGTGCCGACCCTGATTTAATGGCTAATGCCGCTAAGTTCAACGTTGAACAAGGTGCGCATATCATTGATATCAATATGGGTTGCCCAGCAAAGAAAGTGAATAAAAAGTTTGCTGGCTCAGCGTTAATGCAAAGCCCCAGCTTAGTAAAAGAGATTTTACAAGCCGTGGTTGCTGCAGTAGATGTGCCAGTAACGTTAAAGATCCGCACAGGTTGGGAGCCTGAACATCGTAATGGTGTTGAAATAGCCCAAATTGCTGAAGATTGTGGCATTGTCTCGCTCGCCGTTCACGGCCGAACCCGACAATGCATGTACAAAGGCTTTGCTGAGTACGACACCATTAAAGCAATTAAACAGACTGTCTCAATTCCTGTTGTCGCCAACGGGGACATCGACACACCGGAAAAAGCCAAGTATGTACTTGACTACACTGGCGCCGATGCCCTGATGATAGGAAGAGGTGCACAAGGAAGGCCATGGATTTTTAAAGAAATCCTATATTACCTGGAAACAGGTAAAAAGTTAGCGCCAATTAAGGCAGAAGAGCAACGCACTGTGATGCTTGAACACCTTAATAAATTGTATGACTTATATGGCGAATACAAAGGTGTCCGATTTGCTAGAAAGCATGTCGGGTGGTACCTAAACCATGAGGAACAGCGCCAATTTCGTGCTGACTTCAATCGGCTTGAAACCGCTGCCCAGCAACATTCCCTCGTAGAATGTTATTTTGATGAATTAGTTTAGAATTTAATAAAGAGCAGAATAGAATGTTTGATCAGACAACTAACACAGAAGTTCACCAGCTTACCGTAGGCAAAATTGAAACAGCAAACGGCACTATCAAGCCGCAGTTATTACGTGACGCAGTTAAACGTGCCGTAACTAACTTCTTCTCACAGTTAGACGGTCAGGAAGCTTCTGAAGTATATGAAATGGTATTGTGCGAAGTTGAAGCACCTTTACTAGACATCATCATGCAACACACTCGTGGCAACCAAACGCGCGCTGCTAATATGTTAGGTATCAACCGTGGTACTTTACGTAAGAAATTAAAAAAATACGGCATGAACTAAGACGCATTGTCTAAGTGATTGTATTAAAACGGGTTTATCAGCAATGGTAAGCCCGTTTTGCTTTATCAGTTACACCCATAGTGACACACCACTTATCATTAAACGGTAAAGACGATGAGAAACAGTCATCCATGTTTAATGGCTAATAGCTAATGACTAATGCGCCTGTAGCCGAGTGATTTTGGCTTGATCAATGGTGTTGCTGCAACTGGGCACACTGTTACCCCGATAATTGTTACAACCCCAAAATAAACCTCGCGCGCTTTGTCTTAAGCTCATATCAGCGCCACAGACGTTGCACAGCGGCGCCATATGGCCACAAGTGTCATTCAGGCACACCTTAAAACCGATAAAACGTTTACGTGTCATCGGGCTACCGCATTCTTCACAACCTGCTTCTTTGTGGCCGCATAATGGAAAGTGTGAGCAAGAAAAAAATGAGCTGAACTTGCCCACGCGTGGTTTTAGGATCCCTGTGGTACATCGAGCGCATTTGAGCTGTTCAAATAAGGTTTGCACTATTGAAGTACTGAATTCTTGTTGTTCAATGGCATAATTTTGCTCGATCAGTTCCACAACAAATGGGCTCACATTGGTCATATCGGCGATAACGTAAACGCGGTGCTTTGCCCGGGTTAGCGCCACATAAAATAACCGTCGCTCTTCTGCAAATTCAAAATTTTCAACTGGAGGCAAAAATGCATCAAGTAAAGGTGGGGTGATTTTTTTCGACGGAAAGCCATACATGCCTTGGGTCAGCCCCATGATCACCACATAGTCGGCCTCTTTACCTTTTGAAGCATGAAACGATAGACACCTAATCACTAACATGGGGTAGTTAACCGTTAGCTGACGCAGCAGGTCTTTATCTGGCAGCTGAAACCAAAAGCGTGCCAGTAAGTATACTGTCGGTTTGGTTTTGAGCTTGTCACCGGCTTGAGTGACGCGGACCGACAGCGCATTCAAGGCTTGCTCTAAGGCATTGCGACTCGGCTCGTCTTTGGTTGCGCCCTCATTGGCGCCGCGGCGAAGTAGTGATACTGCAGGCTCGGCAATGTGTACCAATGAATGGATGTCTTTGTTGAGCTGATGCGGATTTTTACTCACAAAAGCGCTAGCCACTTCACCAATACGGTTATTAAATCGAAAAGTCAGATCTAAATACGTTTCGCTGGCATGGCCAAAATATCGTTTAAATTGAGTCGTTAACCTGACATCTGCACCACTAAAGCGATAAATTGCCTGCCAATCGTCACCGACACAAAATAATGAGGTATCGCTGTTACTTTGTTTCGCTCGCGAATCTCGCAAGGCACGCACTAAACGTGCTCTGGGTTCTGAAATATCCTGAAATTCATCGACCATGATATATCGCCACGAGCTAACATATTGGCCGCTTTGCAGATAAGCGAGCGCTTTAGCTATCATATCTTCAAAGTCGATATCACCGCTCGCAGATAAATGCTGCTGATATTGCTGTAAAATGGGCTGCAACAATTCAAACGCTTTACGGGTTTGTTGAGGATCGCCAGCATTGGCAAACACCTGCTCTAAACCTTTTTCATCAATACAAGCTGCTTTGTATAAGCCAATGAGCTGACTAAACAGTTTTGCCAGCTCAGTCACTCGCCCAAGCTCATAAAGAGTTGCCAATATCGCGTCATCGGGTAAAGGTGAGTAGTTAACTTTAAATACCGTTAAAGCTTGCTCAAGCTTGTTGATTAACTGACTTTTCTTGTGCTGATAATAAAACAATTCGATGCAGTGGGTTTGGCGCTGATGATGTAACTGCCGTTTCCATTCCATTGATGCTAAATAGGCTGCTTGATCGATATAAGGAGCGGTATTATTGGCTTCATCAATGCCATAATATTCAATATAAACCTCATATTCAGGTAGATAAAAATCAGCTTGGTACTGGCGAAAATCAACCGTGCTGACATCAAATTCATACTTAGCTTCATATTGATACTCTATGCCATTGGTAAACAGCCAATTGGCGATATACAGCTCACCAAAGCTTTTGACTCGCTCACCTTGAAATGAGCGAATGTCATTAGCATGTAAATATTCAAAATACTCACCTTGTGTTGAAAATTCAAATGGGCTTTTTTCAACATAATAATAACGACTAAAATAGTCAAAAAGTTGTTTACGATAAGCCTCATTTTCAATCAAAGCTTCTACTCTATCCTGCACCCATTTGTCTTTGGCGGGTTCATCATTTACCCACGCTGATAAGCTGGGTTTAGCGCCTTCAACATCGGCAATAATTTTCAGGCCTAAACTGTGAAACGTACTGGCCTTAATCTCATCACTGCCCAGTTTGTGTTTAATTCGTAGGTCCATTTCCTTAGCGGCTTTGTTGCCATAAGCCAGTAATAGAATGTCATTAGCTTGAGCTTGGCCACTATTTAGTAAATAGCCTGCACGGCCTACCATGACACTGGTCTTGCCCGTTCCCGCACCCGCTAATAGCAAGTTATTATCATCATCGATAATGCATGCACGGCGCTGCTTAGCGGTTAATGGATTTGACTCCACATGGTCAAAAAAGTCGGCAAAGGCGAGTAACTGCGATTGAATATAGCCTTCACGTAAGCGCTCTATATCAGCTTTATTCCAGTGGTAAAAACCTTTCAATTTAGTTAATGCTGTACGTATATTGGCGGGTAACTCGGCGCCTTTACTCCAGGGAAACCAGCGTAAGTACTCTCGCTCAATTCTTGGACGTATTTTGTCAAGCAAGGACTGGCGTAAATAGCGGCTCGATATGGCTTTTTCAACCCGCGAGATCAAATGACACAACTGAGTTTCATGGGATAAAGCCCACAGTAATTCAACCTCTTGCTTGAAATGAGATTGAGCGAAATAACTTAGAAATGGCAGTTGATAACAGGTGCCATCGGCATTAACACTCAGCAAGCTACCGAGTAAACTGGCACTAAACTGTGGCGGGCGATCTAATTGCTGCCATGATAAGTGCCCTGCATTGAGCCGTTGATTAGTATGGCGAAATCGAGCAAGAAACTGGCCTTGGCGAGGAATAAATATCATGCCCTCTCGCGATAACTCCACGGCGTTGGCGCTGCGCTGATACAAATGCCCAAACCAACTATGGCGGATAAATTTAACTGGATATTCTAATGACAAAGTAAAACCTACGACTAAATGGTTTCAGGAGTTAACCGACTTATATTTAAGATAACGTTACAGTAAATAATGAGCAATTAGGGATTTAACTTAATAATCCCTACCATTATTCAGGTATGGATTATAACGGCGCCCCGAGTGACGCAAAGACCCGATAGCTATCAATTCGACCAGAGCACTAAGCAAAGGTTAACCCCGTTTGGGCTATTGCAACCGAGTATGGTTCACCGCGGTTTTACGTATTGACAACAAACTTGACTGTGTATTAGAGCATCAAAGTATTAGCCAACCTGTACTGGCAAGCGGATTAACCAGCGGTGGATCATGTACTCCATAAGGGATAAATTCACCCCGAATATGTGAGTCAGCTAGCAGAACATCAATCAGTGATTTGAGCCAGAACAAGGATGCACATAGTATACATGTAACTTATGTGCACCTTTGGAGTGACTCATGGCAACACCGCAAGTAAAAGAGCAATTACAACAATTATCTCTGGTCGATTTGATTGAATATATTGAAATAACACACCATGCCTATATCCGTGAAACTGGCCCGTTATTAATTGAATATACCAATAAGATGGTCAAAGCACATGGTGATGACCATGATGAGATAAAGCCATTGGCACAATGTGTCCATGAGTTAATTGACGAACTGATGCCACACCTAATGAAAGAAGAACAAATTCTATTTCCGGCGATTAAGTCACTCAGTTTAGGTCAACCAGTAAATGCTTGTTTTGGCCATATTGGCAACCCTATTAACATGATGCTGCACGAACATGATAACGCGGCTGAAATGCTGCAATTTCTTCGACGTTTAACCAATGATTACACTATCCCAGCAGGTGCTTGCCACACATGGCAAGCGTGTTATCGCACGCTGGCTGAATTTGATGCCGATTTGCAAACCCATATCGATATTGAAAATATTCTCTTATTTCCACCCGCACTCGCATTGTAAAATATAACTCTCCCCACCCATTTAAGTAGCAACTCCGCGCCCCCCCGAGCGGATTTTCTTCCTTTTTTTAGCTAAACTTCATACAGTAGTAGTCTTATTAGTCCTATTTTGGAGTCAGTATGTCAGCTCATGACTACCCGACATTTGCATTAGACGACATTGAAAACTTGCATGAGTCGGTTCAAGTAGAGTTTAAGTTAGCCGGAGGGCGTGATGGTAATGGCACGTTACCCGAAGGCATGTGGGGAAGTTACAGCGCATTTGCCAATACCCTAGGCGGAGAAATCATTTTAGGGGTGAAAGAGCAGCAAGGTAATTTTACCATTGAGGGGATTGTTAACCCGATGCCGATGCTCAGTGAAATTTGGACAATTTTACACGATAAGAAAAAAATCAGTCACAATATTTTAGCCCCGACTGATGTGCAAATTATCGAAATTATGGATAAAAAACTGATCCGGATCCATGTGCCCTGTGCCAACGTTAAGTTTAGACCTATTTATATCGGTACCGATCCTTACAGTGGCACCTATTTGCGAGTCGGCGATGCCGACATGCATGCTAGCCATGAGCAAGTTGAAAAGATGAGCACCAAGGCCCATATCAATCTCAAATTAAAGCAACTTAAGCAGTAAATCCAATTGGTTAATTTCAATATTCGGTAATACCGTATGCGCCTTTTTATACCGTTTCTGCATACATGGATTTAGCCAGACACTTTGACAACCCGCTATCTTCGCCCCGGCAACATCTGACATAGGATTATCGCCCACATGCAATAATTCTGACGGCTTAATACCTAACTGTCGACAAGCTAACATAAACATATCAGCCGATGGTTTCATGTGAACGCCATCACCAGGGTGCAACACAAACTGCATCACCTTACCCAAACCAATGCGCTCAGCGTCTACATTGCCATTGGTAATACCCACGAGCGGATAGTGTTGGCTTAACCGCTGCAACAAGGTCAGTACCTCTTGGGCAATCGTAAAATGGCTGCGATAATGATGAAAACACTTCATTCCTTCCTGTGCACCCTGACTGGCCTCAACCTCAGTATAACCAAAGTGCAATAAACCTTGGTGCAACATCGCATAACGCGCCGCTGTGGTGTCATGGGCAAGTTCTGGTTGGCGTTCAAACAGAGAATGTTTAAGGTGCTGCCATTGCGCTAAATCCCATGCCATGGTGGCTGAAAAGCGTTGATTAATTAACGAAAACAGTTGCTCACTGGCATGCACAACATAGGGAAGATTATTATAAAGTGTGTCATCAAAATCAAAACTAATGGCTTTAAAGGGCTGGAGTCGTTGATATTGGGTGATTGAAGCACTTGGCTGTACGTCTATCATTCTTTCCCCTTATCTTTTTTCGCTCTTGGATGCGCACTATCATAAACATTAGCAAGATGTTGAAAGTCTAAACTGGTGTAAATTTGGGTTGTGGATAAATTGGCATGGCCAAGCAATTCTTGTACTGCACGTAAATCTTGGCTTGATTCAAGCATATGGGTTGCAAACGAGTGGCGCAACTTATGTGGATACACTTTTACTGCCATGGTCTGTTCTTGGCCCCACTTAGCCATACGCGCTTGAATACTGCGATGAGACAAGCGTTTGCCTTGGCTACTCACAAATAGCGCATCCCCCGCTTCTGTACAAGGTAACTGGTTACGACAATCTAGCCATGTTTTGATTGCGGTTAATGCCACTTGGCCTATTGGCACAACACGCTGTTTACTGCCTTTACCCATGACTTTGACTTCGCATTGATCAAACTTGATGTCAACGCAATCTAAGCTGGCCAGTTCAGCTAAGCGTAAACCACTTGAATAGAATAATTCCATGATGGCTTTGTCGCGCAACGTCAGGGGATCGTCGCCCTCTATTGACAATAAATGGCTAACGGCATCAACATCCATATTTTTCGGTAAGGGTTTACTTTGTTTTGGGGCGCGTAACGTTTGTGCGGGATTAACCGTGACGGCATCTTCGCGCAGTAAAAAATCAAAAAACTGTTTTAAAGCAGACAAACACAAGGCTAAAGATCGTGGGCTCAACCCTTTACGGTGTAACCTTGCCAGTACAGATTGCAGTTGTTCACGAGTGGCATCGATAAGCTTGGTTGGTTCCGCTAAGATGGCGTCAACTCGACGCAGCTCAAACATATAGTTACGCACGGTATAGGCCGAGAGCAGCCTTTCTGAAGTCAAATGTTGGCTAAATATCGTTTGCCAGTCTGTTGGCTTCATCACTATGCTCCCTATGGTCAAAAACGATTGATGCCAGTCCTGTATCCTCGAAGCTGACACCAAGCTTTAACGATTAAAATTGCGGTAACATATGGTCTAATAAACGCCGCAATTGGCTAAACAATAACGAATCCATATCTGGATGAAAATGAGTGGGGTTTTTGCTGGCAATAGCAAAGATCACCTGACCATTTTCATCCGATAACTTAGTCAATGCCACAGAGCCGACTTCACTGCCAAATAAACGTTTCGATTCAGATTGGGTTAACCGGCCAAAATAATAACCTGTTCCGACGCGATGACGCCAAATCTTAGCCAATTCGCTGTCGATATCATGCACCGTAATCAACCTGACGTGACTAAAGCCGAACTCCCTTTTTAAATCCGCTGATAACACTTGACGCAAATCACCTAAATCATTGCATTTCAATAATTTAAAAGATAACTCGGTATTGAATTTGAGTATTCTTTCATTATGAGTGGCAATATTCATCAGTGAAGTTATTTCTTCTTCTAGCTGACTAATACGCTGACGCAATAACTCCTGCCGACGTTCGACTAATGACACCGCACCACGTTCAGCATGGGGCACACGCATTGCGATGAGCAGCTCTGGGTAGCGATTAAAAAAATCTGGGTTATCCAGTAAATATTCGCGGATCACCGTTTCATCAAACGGAGCTTGTTGCAAACTGGCCATCATGTCAGCACCCAGATCTTGGCCAATAGCATTAATGTCTTTTGCGTGCGCGCTGCTAACGGTATTGTCTGAAGCCTCGGCTTCTGGGGGGATCTCATTCATAATTGTATTTGTCCGTCGTATACGTGTTCTGCCGGTCCTGTCATCCACAAAGGTTTCCCTTCGCCGCCCCAATTGATCACTAAGCTGCCACCGGGTAAGTCAACTCTCACTTGTTTACCCAGCTTATTTTGTATTTGCCCAACGGCTACCGCGGCGCAAGCTCCAGTCCCGCAGGCTAAGGTTTCTGCCGCGCCGCGCTCATACACCCGTAACTTAATATGTCTAGGGTTGATGACTTGCATAAAGCCCACATTCACGCCTTTAGGGAAACGTTCATGACGGGATAACATACTGCCGATTTCATCAACGGCGGCGGCTTGCACATCTTCAACATCAATGACGCAGTGTGGGTTACCTATTGAAATGGCACCACATAGAAACGTTTGTGTTGAGCTTTGCAATAAGTAGGTTTTTTCGCTTTTTTTGGCTTTAAACGGAATTTGACTTGGCTCGATCACGGGGACACCCATATTGACAGTCACGTTACCATCACGTTCAATCCGTAAGGTGATTTTACCTGAGCTGGTACTCACGCGAATTTTATTCTTTTGGGTTAAGCCTTTATTGCGAACAAAACGCGCAAAACAGCGGGCACCATTACCACACTGTTCAACTTCACTACCATCGGCATTAAAGATGCGATAATGGAAATCTAAATCGGGATCATAGGGTGGCTCGACCAACAGAAGCTGGTCAAAACCAATCCCAAAATTTCGGTCTGCAAGACGGCGAATTTGTTCAGGCGAAAAAAACACATTCTGTGTTATGGCATCAACGACCATAAAGTCATTACCCAGTCCGTGCATCTTAGTGAAATGGATCACAAAAGTTTCCTTATAAAACGTTACGCCGACAGCTTACTGCCTATGGCAATAAATGTTCGCCTTGCCAAAGTTGTTCGAGCGTTTCTCGTTGACGGACCACAAAATCATGTTCCCCATCAACCATAATCTCAGCCACTCTTGGGCGAGAATTATAATTTGAGGCCATCGCAAAGCCATAAGCACCACTTGAACGAACCGCTAATAAGTCACCTGCTTTTACAGCTAACTGCCTGTCTTTTCCCAAAAAATCACCCGTTTCGCATACTGGACCTACAATATCATAAGCCAAGGTGGGCGCATCATTTTGTTGTACTGGAATAATGTTTTGCCATGCGCTGTATAGCGATGGGCGAATAAGGTCATTCATGGCACCATCAACAATCGCAAAGCGTTTATCACTGTTTTCTTTTAAGTACAGCACTTGAGTGACAAAAATACCTGCATTGGCCGCAATAGCCCGCCCAGGTTCAAAAATCAACCTTAACTTACGCCCATTTAAGCGCTCAAGTAATGCTGCAGCATAAGCGTCGGGATGCGGGGGGGTTTCACTATTATAAGTGACGCCTAAGCCGCCGCCAACATCAAAATTTTCAATCTGAATGCCTTGTTCATCTAAACGGTCGATCAACGCAAGCATGCGATCCATGGCATCTAAGAATGGCTTTATTTCGGTGAGCTGAGAGCCAATATGACAATCAACGCCTTTAACATGCAAATGCACTAACTCGGCAGCACGGGCGAAAACCACTTCGGCTTCTTCCATCGCAATACCAAACTTATTCTCTTTAAGACCGGTCGAGATATAAGGATGACTACCGGCGTCCACATCGGGATTAATCCGCAAAGAAACGGGAGCCACTTTACCTAACCGCCCCGCGACATCATTGAGCTGCTCAAGCTCAGCACTCGATTCGACGTTAAAACAGTAAATCCCAGTATTAAGGGCTTGCTCCATTTCGGCAACGGTTTTACCCACCCCAGAAAAAACCACTTTTTTAGGGTCGCCGCCAGCTTGCAGTACACGTGAAAGCTCACCGCCAGAAACAATATCAAAACCACTGCCTAAACGGGCTAACACATTTAATACCGCAAGATTTGCATTCGCTTTGACTGCATAACATATAAGATGCGGGTGCCCAGCCACGGCATTATTAAAGGCATGCCAATGACGCTCCAATGTGGCACGAGAATAAATGTACAGCGGTGTACCGTGATTTTTGGCCAGTTTGGCTATATCACAGTCTTCTGCAAATAGTGAATCATTTTGATAACTAAAGTAATCCAAAATGCGGTTCCTTAAAAATGCTATTCTTGTTGTGAAAATAAGGATTGAGAGTCGAGTGCCTCAGTTTTTGCTGGTACATTTGTGCCAACAGGTTTTGGGGCGACTTTATTGGTCTCGGGGGCAGGAGTTTTGTATAAAGCCCCTTTTTGACCACATGCAGTTACCAATAGGCTAACAAGCAGAATAAATAAAAGCTGTCTCATTTTTTGTCAACATTTGTGCATCTAGTGAATAATGGCCTTATAATCGCATTCATACCGCAGAAAGCAAAGGATAGAAATACATGACTATGACAGATACTGAGTTTCATCGGTTAGCCGATGAAATGTTTGGCGAGATAGAAAACGCAGTCGAAAAAGCCATTGATGAGCAAGATGCTGATGTCGATATCAATGCAAGTGGTAATGTTTTACAACTGTCTTTTGAAGATGGTTCACAAATCGTCATCAATAAACAAGAACCGCTGCATGAAATTTGGTTAGCCACAAAATCGGGGGGGTATCACTTTAATTACAGTGATGGCAAATGGTTAGACACCCGTAATGGATTTGAATTCATGTCTTTTGTGATCGATTCCATCAGTAAACAAAGCGGTATTGTGCTCGCGATAACCCTCTAGCTACCGCGATGAATGCCTCTTTTAGCTTGTGGTTTTGCTTATGATGGTGCTTATGCCTAAAAGGCTGAGCCCATCTCATCGGGTGACAAGCCAAAAGGCATCACGGTTAACGTCTCTTCAATAAGCACAAGTTGAAAAAACTGCGGCATATTAAAAACAGGGTGCCGTTGTTTTTTTTCATCAAATACATACAAATGACTTTCTTTGACAACAAAATCATTCATCTTAGCGTGTTGATATTGTAAATACTCTAGCTGATTGCATTCATCGGCAATAAACACCTCAAGCGTTTGAAGGCGTTCACGTAAAAAATACTGTTTTGCGCCCATGGTGATAAATTGCAAGATCACCGATGGCACAATGGCGCGGGGATCGTCAACTAAATAGGGATTAGGCAACACATCCGTTTTATGACTGTCTTTATCCGTTATCAAATTAATTTTACGATACATCATACCTAATGAGTTAAAATACATACCATAATGTTGATCGCCAATGGTTATCGGGTGCATTAATGTATCGGTCTGATTAACCTTTGTCATTAATCCATAAGACCGTAATAGCAGGGTTTTAAGTTGATTAAAAATCGGTTGTTTTAATTGAGCCGAGCAACTAATAATCGATAAATCAACTTGCTCATTTGAACGCTTCAATCCCAAAATGACAAATGAAATGGCCTCAAGTAAAGCGGTTTGACCATTAAAACGATGGCTTTGCCATTCTCCCCAGCTGTTTAGACACACCACGGCGACCGATGACAACATACTGATTTTCTGCTGACCGAAGGATAAAACACTGGCATTAATAGGTTCCAACATCAGCTTTTGCCCATGCCGTTGAGCCGTCGGATCGTTATCCATATTAGTAATCAAGACAATTTTTTTATAGCACCATGGTTCACATAAATCACGTTTATACACAGTTGGCACATTGTGCATAACGGGAATAAGTTTACGCGTTAGGTAAGCTAATTTGTCGCCCCGCCTTTTACCACGACCAACTTGAGACCATTGAGTCTCAACAGTTGCGAGTCCATTCATCACCGACCAAGCGACTAGGCTGCAGACATTGTCTGCATCATGAATGGAATCATGACTGGCATCATGTTGTCGATTATGAGCAGTCACTTGAGACCGATCCCTTTTATTGTAAGCTTGGCGATAAAGATAAAAACGTGATGCTTTGGCGCAATAACGGATCGTTAACGATTTTTCAGCGGTGGATAGACTCCATAAACGGTTTAGTGGTTGTAATAAATGGTCGTCATCACTGAAATACGTGTGGAGCTTACGCGCCAACAAGCCCAACTCTTCAACCCGCATACGATCACTTAAGGCGTGTTTTGAGGCAAACTGTAATAGATTTTTGTAGCTGACCAGTAACAGTTCACTGAGTTGCTGATTAAACCATTTTAACTGACCGGTATGCCAATGAGGGCTATTATCCAATGTCGCAACTAGCTCATCACTCCAGGCCCAGTGTTTGACTAAGCTTTTGATCTTTTCAACCCGCCAATCAGCCTCACTATGAGGAGATAAACACGAGAGTGTGACGCCAGATTTTAAGTAAAAGCAACGCCTAACAATTTCTAAACGATTGTCATCACCTTGAGCAATCAAATAGGCTTCAATACGCTGGTAAATGAGTAAATAAGCGTCGTTATCAGTACTGAAATTTTGTTGCTCACAATATTGCCAAATTTGTTGGGTTATCAGCTGGGTATGTGGGTATTCAGAAGCATATGTTTCAAGCAGTAACACTTTTAATAAGGCTTTATGAGGTTTATTTAAGCCCTTATAAAGCTGCCATAATGAGGCGCCAAAATACTCAGTCGCGGGCAATGAATTGACATCACCCAGATAAAGTAAACTCGGGTTTGACTCCGAATCTTGGTTGTTTGCATCGGGCCACCAAGCAACAATCTTACCGGCTAATCGAATGTGAGTTCGGTAAAACTCTTCTAACAATAACCAATGCTGACTGCTACCACTGTGCTCTAAGCCTACAGGTTGGCAATTAGCAAATGCACTGCGCTCACGAAATTGCATGGGATGTACGAGGTAAAAATTAACTTCTAATTCAAAACCGGCAAACCAGTCAGTAATGAGTTTATTTTTGTATTCGATTAATTTCAGTTCGTCCTGGGTGAGCGTGCTGTTGTAAACCAACCAGATATCAATATCACTTTGTGGGTTTTGACCAAAGCTGGCCGTGCTGCCCATGGCATACACGCCTTCGAAAACGTCGGCATTGGAATGATTAACATCAGGTATTGCTAAAGAGAATGCATTACACGCGGAAACCATCACGTCTGACAATATAAAATTGTGTATCCCACACGGCGTCTTAGGATCAATAATGCCAGAAACATCTATTTGATTGTATTGTATTAAAAATGGAATGAGATGAAATAACTTTTGCTGCAAGTCAGGCAAAATACTAAGCGCTCTCGTTAATCGAATGCCATTGAGTTGCTCAGCTATATCCTTTTGATAATCTGCCGTTTTATCGGTCAAGGCTCATTTCCTTTTATGCTTTGGCTACTACAAACGCTAAAAAAAAGTCCTTTAACAACAAATCCTTAACAATAAAATCTTAATCTTAAATCCTTAACAAAAAATCCTTACTAATAAATAATCAATGTTTTATGACCACTACCATTGCCTTTTTATCGATATAAGTCACGTTTTTACAAAAACAGTGATGAGCATAACACTTATTCTAATTTCATTAGTAGTTAATCAACAACGCAAATCCAAAATCAGCCCACAGACTTCAAACAATTGCCATCGATTTGTTACATCATCGCTTGAGCAATGATAGCATTACCGCAATGAGGCTATCTGAATGGATCCACTACTATGTCTAAAAATATAATTCGTATCGCAACACGTAAAAGTCCACTGGCAATGTGGCAAGCAGAATTTGTCAAAGCGGAACTTGAACGCATCCACCCAGGATTGATCGTTGAGCTACTGCCGATGAGCACCAAAGGTGATGTCATTTTAGATACCCCGTTGGCTAAAATCGGTGGCAAAGGGTTATTTGTCAAAGAGCTTGAAGTTGCCATGCTTGAAAATCGTGCCGACATTGCGGTGCATTCAATGAAAGACTTGCCGGTAGACTTTCCAGAAGGTTTAGGCTTGCAGGTTATTTGTGAACGTGAAGACCCACGCGATGCATTTGTGTCAAATAGCTACAAATCTATCAGCGAATTACCTCCAGGCGCGGTTGTGGGGACCTCGAGTCTTCGCCGTCAATGTCAAATAAGGGCTGCACGCCCAGATTTGATCATCAAAGATTTACGCGGCAATGTTGGCACTCGCTTAGCTAAATTAGATCGCGGTGATTATGATGCGATTATGTTAGCGGCCGCTGGATTGATCCGTTTAAAACTGAGTGAGCGTATTGCTGGCTTTATTTCGGTAGAGGAATCGTTACCCGCTAATGGCCAAGGCGCCGTAGGTATTGAATGCCGTACCGATGATGAGCGCGTTAAAGTGTTATTAGCGCCACTTGAGCACTTAGAAACCCGTTATAGAGTCCTTGCTGAAAGAGCAATGAATACCCGTTTAGAAGGCGGATGCCAAGTCCCTATTGGTGCCTTTGCTGAAATTAACGGCGATAACCTAACCCTTCGAGGTTTAGTCGGTAACCCTAATGGTAGCCAAATAATTAGTGGCACTGTGTCGGGTCTGAAAACCGATGGACAGGCTTTAGGTCAAGCTTTAGCTGATGATTTATTGAGTCGCGGCGCTAAACCTATCTTAGAGGCTGTGTATGCTAGTTAATTTTGACACGTTAAGCTAAATACAGCATGAAAGTCTTGTTAACGCGCCCTTTGGGGCGCAATCAAGCAATGGAAGAGCAACTCTCACTTCGAGATGTGGCGTATTGTGTTACTCCACTTTTAGCGGTCATTGAGACAGATGAATCTGTTGCTGACGCAGTGCTAGCTCAAACAGATAATTTATTATTTATTAGTACCAATGCCGTCGAGTTTGCCGCTAAAAAACTCTGCAACAACTTTCCATCACATTGCCGGTATTTTGCGGTTGGCCAAGCTACGGCTGATAGTCTAGCTCAATATAATATTCATACGATTAGTGCTCCAGAAGACAGCCAAGATAGCGAAGGCTTATTGTCACGCCCCCCACTACAGCATGTCGATAAACAATCCTTTATTATTGTCCGGGGTATAGGTGGACGAGAGGCGCTCGCAGAGCAGTTACTGCTTCGTGGTGCTAAGGTAAACTATTGGCAGGTCTATCAACGCGTCATACCCAGACTCAATGGTAAGGAGATCACCCAGCAATGGAAATCCTTCGAAATAGATACTATTGTGGTCACCAGTGGTGAAATATTATCCAACTTAGTGAGCTTAGTACCAAAAGAATCATTTGCATGGTTACGCTCATGTCATATCATAGTCCCCAGTAATAGAGTTGAATTACAAGCAAAAGCAATGGGATTAGGTCATATTACCAATGCTAATGGTGCAAATACTCAAGCCATACTAGCGAGTCTTTCGTTATAATTTGTTATGGTCTTGTTATACTTACCTCAGACTTGCATTAATTAACCTTACCTTTATTGGTGATATTCTGCTTTCAAGGACAGTTCATGGAAAACAATAAATCAGATCCAAGCTCACCAGCTAAACCGGATGAGAACCTTATCTCGCCTGCATCAAGTCCGCAACAAAAGCCGAGCCTAACCAAAAAAGCCGACATGACGGGTTCAAAGGCAAACGATGTTAATGCCAAGACGCCGCCAACAACTGACCCACTCAATGCTGGCCGTCGCAAAGCCAAACCTAGCTCTTGGTGGATCCGAATTGGGGTCTTGTTAAGTATCGTGTTTGCCATTATTGCCGTCGCCGCGTGTTATTGGTTATATTTACAACTTAACCAGCAGCAAAATGGTCAGACTCAGCTTGAGCAGAATGTCACTACACAATCACAACACAATCAATTATTAGACAATCAACTGCAACAAACATCCGCCGCGTTAAACCAACGCATTGGTTTACTTGAGCAGCAACAAGCCGATGATGCCAAAGCTTACGCGCAGTTAGCTGATCTGCAGCAATTACAACAACGAGTGGCAGTGATAGCTCAACGTAGCCCTAATCATTGGATGGCATCTGAAGCTGAATATCTTGTCCGTATGGCAGGAAGAAAATTATGGCTAGAGAACGATCCTAAAACAGCTGTGGGCTTGTTGCAAGCGGCTGATGAGCGCATTAATGCAATGCATGATCCAGCGTTAACCCGCTTACGACGTGCGCTTGCCAATGATATAGCCAAAACCAAAGCCTTAGGAACGACTGATATTGTTAATACTGTCTTTGCGATAGATAACATTATTGATGAGTTAAGCCAACTCCCACTTGCCCAGGCTGATGAACGTTTTGCCGATAATACTCAAACAGAGGCAATGACCGATTCAGTTGATGATTGGCAGCAAAACCTCGCCCGAACTTGGCATGATCTCACTGATGGTTTCATCACGATTCGTAAACGCACTACCGATTTAGAACCATTATTATCACCTGAACAACAATGGTATTTAGTGGAAAATATTCGTCATAAATTATTACAAGCGCAGCTTGCAATGTATCGTTTTGACCAAAAAAATTATCAGCAATCAATCGTGCTAGCCAATAAATGGTTACAACAATACTTTGATGTCAATGATGCTAACACCCAAAAAACCGTCAACGCATTAGACAAGCTAGCCAAAGTCGCCGTCGAAAAAATAACCCTAACTAAATTTCAAGCATCTGCGCCACTGCAGCAACTCGTCATCTATGGTGAAATTATGCCGACAGAGGAGCTTGCACAATGATTAAGACGCTCGTTTATGTGATACTCATTTTAATTGGATTGAGCCTCAGTCCACTCATTATTGGGCAAAGCGGTTACGTGTATATCGCGATTGGCGACTACCAAGTAGAAACCAGTTTAGTGGCCGGTATTGTTGGGTTAATTGTATTTTATTTTACCCTGCAATTACTCGAATGGTTAATCATCTTGCTATTAAACATCGTATTAAGCAGCCGATATCTACCCGAAAAATGGCGAACAAAAGCCGCTAAAAAACATACCCTCATGGGCGCTTTAGCACTGGCTGAAGAAGATTGGCCAGCGGCAGAACTGGCCATGGCAAAAGGGGCTGAAAAAGTTGAAATCCCAGTATTAAACTTATTTGCAGCAGCGAGAGCAGCACACTATCAAGGTGATATTACCGCTCGCGATCATTATTTAGCTCAAGCAGAGAAGCACCCTATCGCAAAAACGGCAGTGTATACTTCGCGTACCCGTTACCTGATGAAGCAAGGTGAACTGGTTAAGGCCCGTGCCATACTGGATAAACTGAATCCCACCAGTAAAAGCAGTGCCCCAGTGCTGAAATTGGCACAAGAGTTATATCTACAACAACAAGATTGGCAGGCACTCAAGTTATTGTTACCCATTCTTAAAAAGCGCCAATTGTTAGCCGAAACTGAATACCATCAATTAAGTACCAAAACAAACAAGATCTTACTATTGAACGCCGCTAACACTTCTGAGGCAGAGCTAAATAAATGTTGGCATTGGTTGAATAAGTCAGAACGTAAACAAGATGAATTAATATTAGCTTATGCGAATGGACTTGATCAGTATGATCATAAAGAACAAGCGATAAAGTTAATTAGCAAACAACTTAAAGATTCTCCTTCTGCGGTCTTATTTGCGGCAATACCTGATTTAATTAACGCACAAGATCAAGACATACGTAAATTGCTAAGCCGTTTAGAAACGACGTATGAAAATGATGCTGACTATCAAATGTGCCTTGCAAAGCTCGCTATTCAGAGTCGTGATATGCAACAAGCCAAAGTTCATTGGCAAAATGTCTGTCACATCGCCCCGAGCCATCAATCATGGTTAGCGTTAGCACAAGCACAAGAACAATTAGGTGAAAACGTCACTGCCGCTCAAAGCTATCGCAACGCGGCTAATATGATGTAAGCAATAAGCATTACTCTTTTACCCATTCAAAGCCTGCAATTTTGCAGGCTTTTTACTTTATGATCGTTTTACTAGTACTTTATTATTACCTTCCCACCACATTGTTACGACTTTGTTATCATTTTATTATTGTATCTGCCATTATAACGTCTGTATAACTGTATACGTAGTTAGCACATTTACGACCGGTCTTAATACAAGAATAAATATAACCTGCTGTATTTAAACCTTTTATAAATATATTTTCCAATAATTTATCCAAACTTAATTTAATGTCAAAAAATTGACTATCTTAACAACTAATGATGCTATTATTTACTTGTAAGTAAATTAATTTAAATGTTAATACTAATGCATTATTAAACAATTATTGTGTCTATTCACGTATTAGTATTTCAAGTGTTTTAAAGCTGTTGGGAGCTTCAAATGGGATCGATGACCACGTCACAAAATGGGATACTTTCTGCCTCGAAAGGTTCGGTAACAATAACGGTTAACAATGAAACCAAGGAACTGCAACTGGGTCAATTTGTGCCGGATGGTGCAATCGTCGCCAGCAGTAATGATCTTGGTTTTATTATTACGTTTGATGACGGTACTATTTTTAATAGTGCAGATATGCCTAATGTCGGATCAATCACCACATTAGCCGATCCCATTGATAATATCATTGTTGAACCCGCCGTTGATCAACAAGCTTTAGATGAAATTGAAGCCTTACAGGCGTTGATTGCATCTGGTGAAGACCCAACCAAAGACTTACCAGAAACCGCCGCTGGCACCCCAACTGCCAATCAAGGTGACTTTGGTTATGTTGCTGTAACAAGAGATGGTGACGAAACCCTTGCAAATACAGGCTATGACACGACCGGACAAACTGCTACCCCAACAGCAGTGACTCAAGAACAAACTGTGAGTGAAAATGACTCATCATCAGTATTAGTCAACGACACGATTGCCGTAAACGAAGATCAAATTGCATCAGGCAATGTGTTAGATAACGATAGCGATCCAGATTCTGACTTAAGTGTCGTGACTTTTGAAGTTGACGATCAAACCTACACGGCTGGCACTGAAGTCACCCTCGATGGCGGCGCATTAATCATCAATGCAGATGGCTCGTACACGTTCACGCCAAATGAAAACTGGAACGGTACAGTTCCGGTTATTACCTACACCACTAATACGGGTGTAACAGCAACGCTTACCATTGAAGTCACCCCAGTTGATGATGTCTCAGTATTAGTTAACGACACCAACACGATTGCTGAAGATAATGTGGCCAGCGGCAATGTATTAGATAACGATAGCGATGTAGATTCTAATTTAAGTGTCGTTAGCTTTGTGGTTGACGACCAAACCTATACAGCTGGCACTGAAGTCACCCTCGATGGCGGCGCATTAATCATCAATGCAGATGGTGCTTATACCTTCACCCCTAATGAAAACTGGAATGGGTCAGTTCCGGTGATTACCTACACCACTAATACGGGTGTAACAGCAACGCTTACCATTGAAGTTACCCCAGTTGATGATGTCTCCGTATTGGTCGATGACACCAACACGGTTGCTGAAGATACTGCCGCCACAGGAAACGTATTAGATAACGACGGTGATGTTGATTCAGATTTAAGCGTAGTGAGCTTTGAAGTTGACGGCCAGACCTATACAGCTGGCACTGAAGTGACTTTAGATGACGGTGTTTTAGTTCTTAACACTGATGGCTCGTACACGTTCACGCCAAATGAAAACTGGAACGGTACAGTTCCGGTTATTACCTACACCACTAATACGGGTGTAACAGCAACGCTTACCATTGAAGTCACCCCAGTAGATGACACATCTGTATTGGTCGATGACACCAACACAGTTGCTGAAGATAATGTGGCCAGCGGCAATGTATTAGATAACGATAGCGATGTAGATTCTAATTTAAGTGTCGTTAGCTTTGTGGTTGACGACCAAACCTATACAGCTGGCACTGAAGTGACTTTAGATGACGGTGTTTTAGTTCTTAACGCTGATGGCTCGTACACGTTCACGCCAAATGAAAACTGGAACGGTACAGTTCCGGTTATTACCTACACCACTAATACGGGTGTAACAGCAACGCTTACCATTGAAGTTACCCCAGTTGATGATGTCTCCGTATTGGTTAATGACACTAATACCATCGCTGAAGACGCCATTGCCACGGGGAACGTGTTAGATAACGACAGCGATGTGGATTCTGATTTAAGTGTCGTGACTTTTAACGTTGACGACCAAACCTACACGGCTGGTACTGAAGTGACCCTGGATGGCGGCGCATTAATCATTAATGCAGATGGTGCTTATACCTTCACCCCTAATGAAAATTGGAACGGGTCAGTTCCGGTGATCACTTACATTACTAATACGGGTGAAGCGGCCACATTAACTATTGAAATCACGCCAGCCAATGACGCGCCTATCGCTGTCGATGATGAAATCAATGCTCAAGAAGACACTACCTTCAACTCGACTATAGATTTAGATGCCAACGACACCGACTTAGATGGCGACAGCTTATCGGTCATCGCTGGGACATTTACTACCGCACAAGGCGGCACCATAGTGATCGCCACAGACGGCAGCTACACCTACACGCCAGCATTGAATTTCAATGGCGTCGATACTGTCGATTACACCGTCACCGATAACAACTTGACTGATATTGGTACTTTGACCATTAATGTCGGTGCCGTGAACGATGCCCCCGTAGCCGTCGATGATGTGATTTCAGTGCAAGAAGACACTACCTTCAACTCGACTATAGATTTAGATGCCAACGACACCGACTTAGATGGCGACAGCTTATCGGTCATCGCTGGGACATTTACTACCGCACAAGGCGGCACCATAGTGATCGCCA
>Ga0314771_100061_pt1 | contig 49640 bp, 56 predicted proteins | sample MetaGCB42018_FD_204522 | JGI IMG/M metagenome (GOLD analysis project Ga0314771, IMG submission 204522) | Cryopeg brine microbial communities from Beaufort Sea near Barrow, Alaska, United States - CB4 2018 | ecosystem: Environmental > Aquatic > Marine > Coastal | place: USA: Alaska | collected...
GCATTGAGTTTAAATTTTTTGATTGCCAACATTCCGAAGAACAGAAGACAATTTCGAATAACTCAATACCTGTGAATGTCCACACAGATTTCTTGTTTATATTGTTAAAGAGCGCTGATATCAATTTCTCAGATATCGCCGTAAGACGCTAGGTCGTTGGCTTGGGTTGCGTATTTTACGCATTTCCCGTTTCGCGTCAAGTGTTTTTTCAAACTTTCTTTTCGCGTTGATTCGAGTGATTTGAACCACTTAAACCAAACTAACTCGTTGACCGCTTTCGCTGTCTGCCGTGTCAGTGGATGCGCATTATAGGGTGATTAGGATTTAGCGCAAGCGCTTTTTTAAGAAAAAAGGATCGCTTGGCGATCTTTTCACCAAATGCGATCCTTTACGATATTTTATGCGCTTTTTTGACTGTTTATTGTACTTTTACTGTGCTGCTGCGGAATTGGTCAAGGAAACTAATCACATTCTTATCATCCCAATTAACAAACGAGCGAACATAGGCCACCAGCTCACCTTGTTCATTTAAGATAAATGTCGCCGGTATGGTATCGAGTGGAAATACATCTCGTAACTCTTGTTGCGGATCAAAATATGAGTTAAATGTGGATAATTCAAGAGATTCCAAAAATGGCTTTACGACATCAACGGCTTCTGCATCAATAGAAATAGGTATTAGGGCAAAATGTTCTGCATCTAAGGTTTTATCTAATCGGTTAAGCGCAGGGAGCTCTCTGACACAAGGTGGACACCAGGTAGCCCAAATGTTAACCACAACCACTTTTCCCTTATACTGTTCAAAGTTAATTGGCTGACCAACGGTGTTGGTGAAGTCAACTAAAGCAATAGGGAACGGTTGCGGTAGAATATTAATCCGTTCAAGAGTCGACTCAGTGGTTTGCTTAGCCGCAGCTTGCATGCCGGGGTATGCATTAGCCGTACTTGCAATACCCATGATAAAGAAGCTAGTGAAGATATACGCAAACCACTGTTTCAAGGTTAATACTCCGATTGGTTACTTGGTTGTCTTATTATGATTTAATAATGCGTCTAACTCGGCTTGTTGCTCTGTCGACAAGGTTGTAGATTCTGTTACTTGAATCCGTTGCTTGCGCACAAAGATAAACCCAATAAAGAGACCCAAAATAAGTAATCCAAATGGACCAAGCCATAGAATATAGGTTTTCGAGTCTAGCTTAGGATTGTACAAAACAAAATCACCGTAGCGACTGGTCATAAAGTTGATAATTTCAGCTTCAGATTTACCGCTATCGACCATCTTATACACTTCTAGACGCAGGTCTTGTGCAACAGGTGAGTTTGAATCCACCAAATTTTGATTTTGACATTGCGGACAGCGAAGTTGATGCGCGAGTGATAACGCCCTTTCCTGATTTTTCTCGGATTTAAACTCATAGGTATCGACGGGTGTTGCCATTACCGTCAACGTAAAGAGCAAGCCCGTACAAGCAATCATCATTTTAGATATGAATTTCATTACGAGGCTCCATCGACTTTAGCTTCAGCTTGTAATTGCTGGATCATCGGATACAAGGTTTGTGTCCATACTGTTTGATCTATTGGACCGGCATAGCGATAACGAATAATACCATTATGATCGATAATGAACGTTTCTGGTGCACCATAAACGCCAAGGTCAAGCCCTAAACGACCATCTTTGTCAAAGATGTTCGTTGTGTAAGGATCACCTAGAGTGCTTAATTCTTTAAGCGCTAGCGCGCGCTCATCACGATAGTTGATACCATAAATAGGTAACAAATTACGTTTAGATAACATCAGCAAATAAGGGTGTTCGTATTTACACGAAGGACACCAAGTCGCCCAAAAGTTCAACATAGACACTTTTCCCGAGAGATCTTTTTCGGTCAGCACTTCACTAGGTACTTCTAGGCGCTCAAGTTGGAAAGCCGGAACAGGCTTTCCTTCTAATACAGAATCGAGCACTTTAGGATTCAGAAACAATCCTTTGTATAAAAACCCACCCATAACCAAAAATAAGACTAAAGGTATAAAAAGTACAAACTTCTTCATAGTGTCTCCGAGTTAATTACACTGTCGCTAATTTTGCTTTTACTTCATCTTCTGTAGCGACTTGCTTGACACGATAACGCTTATCAGATGCAGCAAGGAAGCCACCAATCATCATAAAGATTGAGCCAAACCATAACCAACGTATAAAGGGTTTATAATTTAAACGCACAGCAAACTCAGTGAGATTAATGGGATCACCCATAGTGACGTATAGGTCGCGGAACAATCCCCAATCAATACCCGCTTCGGTCATATTCATAGTTCGCACATTGTATTGACGGCGATCAGGCTTTAACAAGGAGACAAATTCATCATCTTTATAGATTTCAATCTGACCTTGTTTAGCCGTATAGTTAGGCCCCACTACATTTTTAGTTTCTATATACTTAAAGGTATAACCCGCCAGTTCTTGGCTAATGCCAGGTCCCATACGGACACTTTTTTCAATAGAGTAATTAGACACTATGGTTGCGCCCATTACCGACACCGCAATACCAAAGTGAGCGAAGAGCATCCCTAATTGGCCACGGGTCATTCTATTGAGAGTGATACCACCCGCTTTATTGCTTACCATATTATAAGCAGCACGCAGAGTAGATAGCATGATCCATGCTGTAGCAGCCACACCACACATCACCCAAGCATTAAATTCACCACCGGCAATAAATGGAGCCGAAACACCCACAACTAACGCGATAATAGCTGGGATGAGTAACTGCCTTTTGATTTCACCCGCTTTAGATTGCTTCCAACGAATAATGGGACCAATTCCCATAAAGGCAAATAGCACTAACACAATAGGTACAAATACGGCATTAAAGTACGGAGGGCCAACTGAAATTTTGCCCATGTCTAATGCATCAATCAGTAAAGGATAAAGCGTACCCAGAAGAACCGTACCGGCTGCAACTGTGAGTAATACGTTACAGATTAGCAGCAAAGTTTCTTTCGATTTGAGCTCAAATCGTGCTGGGCTACTCATTTCACTGGCGCGGAAGGCAAACAAGGTTAATGAACCGCCGACAGCAATCCCTAATAACAGCAAGATAAATAAACCACGACTTGGATCTGCTGCAAAAGAATGCACTGACGTTAGTACGCCTGAACGCACGATAAAGGTGCCGAGTAAACTTAATGAAAACGCAAAGATAGACAGTAATACAGTCCAGTTGCGGAAGGCACCCCGCTTTTCGGTCACAATTAATGAGTGCACTAATGCCGTACCGACTAACCAAGGCATAAATGAAGCATTTTCAACTGGATCCCAGAACCACCAGCCGCCCCAACCTAGTTCGTAATAAGCCCACCAAGAACCTAATGAAATCCCACCGGTTAAGAATACCCATGCTGCTAAAGTCCAAGGACGACTCCAGCGAGCCCACGCAGAGTCAAGTCTGCCACTCATAAGTGCTGCAATAGCAAAAGCAAAACAGACTGAAAAACCAACATATCCCAGATACAGCATTGGCGGGTGGAAGATTAACCCCACATCCTGCAACATTGGATTTAAGTCTCGTCCTTCTGCTGGTATAGGGAAAAGACGCTCAAAAGGACTGGAGGTTAGCAGCATAAATAACGTAAAGCCGACAACAATCATCGCTAATACTGATAATACTCTGGCGGTAAAGACTTCTTCTAAACCTTTACTGAATAGCGCCACTGAGGCAGTCCAGATAGATAATGCGAATACCCAGAATAATAATGATCCTTCATGACCACCCCATACGGCCGCAATCTTGAAGAAAATAGGTAGTTCAGTGTTGGAATGATGGGCAACATAAGCCACCGAAAAATCATCAACTGCAAAACTGTAGCCAAGGATGATAACCGAGAGACTGATGAAAAAAAACATTCCGTATGTCAGTGGCCAAGCATAACGAACGAGATACTGGTCTTTACGTGCGGAACCATATAAGGGCACGCTAGCTAACAGTAGGGCAAAAACCAAACCGATAATTAGCGAAAAATGTCCAATTTCTGGAATCATGTGTATTCCTTAGTCTAAATAAATTAGCGGATTTGAAATTAACAAATCACGACAATACCAATTAATGTGATGAAACTAATATACGCACATTAGCTTAAACGAATTTTAACGCATTCTAGAACTTGCGCTGACTTATGTCTGCCATTTTCGTACAAAATTGGGTCACTAGTCTCATTATAAGCATCGATCCAATCAAAACGAAAAATTTCAGCAAATAATTCGACAGGTATAATGATATAAAGTTTCCAATAAGTTAGACCAACCATCTAATCTGTGAACCAGTACGCAACTCTTAGGATTTGGATTAAGTTCTTCCTTATATTACTGTTCAATGAATAATCTTTCCGTATAATCAAGCTTCCAGGCACCGCGGTCTATACCGCTTTTTACTCTGTAACCTAAAATTTCTCTGTAACCTAAAAGTGAATATTGACACTATGACCACATTTTGGATGTTTATTGCGCTTGTCGTACTTATCGGCCTGATCATGATTTGGGCTCCACATTTTCGCCAGCAAAAGCTGTTACAAGCTGAAGAGACGGGGGTTCGTAAGCAAACTAACCTTGAACTTTTTGCTGAGCGGTTAACTATTCTTGAAAAAGAATTACATGACGAACTTTTAGATCAAGTCGAATTTGAAGCATTAAAAAAAGAACTGGAGATTAATCTACTTCAGGACATGCAGCAAAAAGGTGATGACTCTCTTGATGTAGCCATTAAGTCTAAAAGCGCCTTGTGGCCTGTTTTTATGACCATTTGTTTGTTAGCTATTTCGGGTTATTTTTATCAACAACTTGGTGCTTACAACGAAATAACCAATCCTCCACAAGCCAGTAATCCACATCAAGGCATGGATGCGGCCCAAATTATGGCGCAGCGTGTGCAAATGATGGAGGCACGTGTACAAGCGCAACCCGATGACAGCCAAGCTTGGTTTAGTCTAGGTCATGCTTATGTCTCAGCCAACAAATACGATGAAGCCGTTACTGCATTTGATAAAGTGATGGAACTCGTTGGCACTCATGCTGAGCTTCTTGGCCCTAAAGCAACCGCACTATACTATAAAGCGGATCAGCAGATGACACCGGCTATTCAAGCCATCATTGATCAATCTTTAGCATTAGATCCCCAAGATCCCTCCACTCTGCTTCTTGTTGGTATGAATGCTTTCTTTACCGCACACTTCGATAAAGCTATCGATGTTTGGCAAATGATTTTAGACAGTGATCGTGATGATGTTGATAGAACAGCATTAATGAACGCGATAGCATCTGCTAAAATGCGTCTTGGTGAAGACACTAGCGCAATGCCAAACGATACTAATCACAAAGCTGTGACGAGTAATGCCAAAACCGTGGCCATTGAAATATCCATTGCACCAGAATTAGCAGATAAAGTGGCAGATACTGATACTATATTCATCTTCGCGCGATCAACTCAAGGTCCTAAAATACCGCTAGCAGCGACTAAAATCAGTGCCCGCAGTTTACCGACGACAATCACTTTAGATGACAGTACTTCTATGGGCGGTGATGTTACATTAAGCTCAGTGCAAGAAGTCGAAATCATTGCGATATTATCAAAAAATAATAGCGTAAAACCACAATCTGGTGATGTAAAAGGCACAATTAAAGCAATCAAAGTGGGTGACAACGCTGCACTAACGCTAGATACCTTAGTACAGTAATAATATAGATTTAGTGGTGTTATGGATTAACATCACTACTCACTACCATCAAGCCATAAAAAAACCGACTATATAAGTCGGTTTTTTTTGGTCGAGTCTAAAATTATTTAGACATAAACTGAATGGCATTTTTGTAATCATCATCGGTACAGTCAGTACACATACCACCTGGTGGCATTGCGTTTAAACCAGACTTAACCGAACCCACTAAGGCATCTAAACCTTTAGCTAGGCGTGGTGCCCATGCCGCAGCATCATGAACTTTCGGCGCACCAGCCACGCCCATGCTGTGACAGACTTGGCACGCTTTATTGTAAATAGCTTCACCGTCTTGAGCAAATACATTTGCAGACAAAGTTAATGCAGCTACTGCAGTCATTGTTAACAATTTTTTCATGTTCAACGTTCCTAATTGCAAATATATAAGCTTAACGCTACCTTTTGATTTAGAAGGCAGACTCATTTTTAACATCAGTAGACTACTACAAGTAACAAAAAAACTCATCTTTTTGTGATAACAATCTCAGCTTAGTGCCTAAATCAAGACAATCTGTACAGTTCAGGTAATATATTAGCAATTCTTAAAAAAGTTCAAACTAAATCTTTTTTTTTGGAACCATATCAAATTGCTAGCACTTAATCCATGACAAAGCTAAACCGATAAAAGTGTTTGTGTTAATATCTTTTTGAATTCATCCTCAAGCAAAATAAGAGGGATAAGTGACCATATCAAACCAGTCAAAAGTACTATTAAGAGCCAACGAATTAACCTGTATTCGTGAAGAACGTATTTTATTTGATGAACTTAGTTTTAACATCAATGCGGGGGATATTGTCCAAGTTGAAGGCCCAAATGGTGCGGGTAAAACTAGCCTACTAAGGATCATTGCGGGTTTATCTCGCCCCTATGCCGGTGAAGTTGAATATTTAGCCGAAGACATTAATCGATGTCGGGACGAGTTTAATCACGACCTCCTATATCTTGGGCATTTAGCTGGCGTGAAAAGCGAGCTTACTGCAGAAGAGAATCTTAACTTCAACTTAAGAATTAGTGGCTATGATGATTTCGACACCACAGCGATTTTAGCAAAGGTCAATTTAACTGGTTTTGAAGAAGCTCTTGCGGGTCATCTATCGGCAGGGCAACATCGACGAACCGCTTTAGCACGCTTACAGCATAGTAACTGTAAAATCTGGATCCTCGACGAACCCTTTACTGCCATTGATAAAAAGGGCGTTGAAGAACTGGAACAACTTTTCATACAGCATGCTAAATCGGGAGGATGTGTCATATTAACTACCCACCAAGATATGAGCATTATTAGTGATGACATGTTACAAAAAGTCACACTCGACTATCGCTTTATATAAGGTATTGGGATGAAACGAGGAATTAGTTACACCGCAGCATTTATGACGCTTTTGCAACGAGATTTAAGAATTGCTATCCGCCATCGTGGTGATATTTTTAACCCACTATTATTCTTTATCTTAGTGGTAACGTTATTCCCGCTAGGAATTGGGCCTGAGCCTCAAGTCCTAACAAGAGTAGCACCTGGCATTATATGGGTTGCGGCTTTGCTCGCCTCAATGTTGTCATTAGAGCGATTATTTAAAGCCGATTACAACGATGGTAGCCTTGAGCAGATGTTATTGAGTCCACAGCCATTATCAATATTAGTGTTATCAAAGGTGCTGGCTCATTGGATATTAACAGGTGTGCCATTAATCTTAGTTGCCCCTTTATTAGCCGTGCTATTGCATTTAGAGAGTAACAGCTACGGTGCATTAATGTCGACGTTGGCGCTAGGAACACCGGTGTTATCTTTACTGGGTGCAATAGGTGTTGCACTCACTGTTGGGCTTCGAAAAGGAGGCGTGTTACTGAGCTTGCTCATTCTACCTTTGTATATCCCTGTGCTTATCTTTGCCACTAGTGCAATTGATGCCGCAGGACTTAACCTTAATTATGATGGTCAACTGGCAATACTAGCTGCTATGTTGGTCGGTTCTTTAATCTTGGCTCCTTTTGCAATTGGTGCCTCTTTACGTGTGAGTACAAACTAATGTGGAAATGGCTTCATACCTTCGCTGATCCAGAACGAGCATATAAATTATCAGGCACCCTACTCCCGTGGTTTACCATATTCGCCATTTTACTTATTGGGACTGGGAGCATTTGGGGATTATTGTTTGCACCAACAGATTACCAACAAGGCGAGAGTTATCGTATTATTTTCATCCATGTGCCCGCAGCATCGATGTCAATGAGCGCTTATATCGCAATGGCCGTTGCTTCCTTTATCGGTCTAGTATGGCAAATCAAATCTGCCGATTGGGCCGCTGCAGCAATAGCGCCTATTGGTGCGGTTATCACATTTATAGCATTACTGACCGGAGCCGCATGGGGCAAACCAATGTGGGGCGCTTGGTGGGTATGGGATGCACGTCTGACGTCTGAATTAGTATTACTATTTTTATACTTAGGCATTATTTCTCTGTATGCTTCTTTTGAAGATAAGGTCCTTGCCGCTAGAGCCGCTGGTATTTTGGCTATTGTCGGTGTGATTAACATTCCAATTATTAAATATTCTGTAGACTGGTGGAGCAGCTTACATCAACCAGCTACAATTAAAATAATGGAAAAATCAAGCATGTCGACAGATATGCTATATCCGCTACTGATCAATATCTTTGGATTCGGAGTGATGATCGGCGCAATTACCTTAGTCCGTTATAGAGCGGAAATCCTTGCTCGAAATGGCATGCGCCCTTGGGTAAGAGATTTAGCTACCGCAGAGGAGGCAAAATAATGCAATTTGATTCGTTAACAGATTTTCTAAATATGGGTGGGTATGCTTTTTATGTCTGGTTGTCTTATGGTGTAACATTTGGCAGTTTAGCCATTTTGATCATTCTCAGCGTGCGACAAAAGCGTAAGGTCCTAATTGACATAGCTAAAAAGATAACGCGTGAACAACGCCTGAAAGAAACAAGAGGTAAGAACAGTGAATCCAAGACGTAAAAAGAGATTAACCCTAGTAGTTGCGTTAATAGCTGGTGTTGCAGCTGTTACTTCCTTATTGCTATATGCATTGAATTCCAACTTAAATCTATTTTATACCCCTTACGAAATTGTCCATGGTAAAACCGATACCGGAGTAATGCCCGAAGTTGGCCAGCGTATTCGAATTGGCGGTATGGTAACTGTGGGGTCGATGAAACGCGATCCTGACAGTTTATATATTGAGTTTGCTGTTCACGATTCTGCCGGTGGAGAAGTGCTGGTCACTTATGATGATTTACTACCAGACTTATTTAGAGAAGGCCAAGGGATCGTTGCCCAAGGTGTACTTGTAGAATCTGGTAAATTAGAAGCTACGGAAGTGCTCGCTAAGCATGATGAAAATTATATGCCACCGGAAGTTGCTGAAGCTATGGCTCAAAAGCAGGGAAAGCCTAACTATGATCAGCAGGCTCTAGAAGATAAATAAATTTACGATTTAATAAAGCCTCTTCGGAGGCTTTTTTTATGTCATCAAAGCCAAATTTGCTCTCCAAAAACAGTATCAGATGAATGTTAGCCTGTAGTCGATAAAAATTGATCACGGTTTTATTGTCATGCCAATATAATTTGTTGGCTTATTCTAGCTAAGGCACTCTAGTATTTATCTGGTTTACTATCACGGTGATCTCCAGTGATAGCCATTGATATAGTACATTCTTCTACATCTACTGCAGCAAAATGTGCATAGCCATTGAGGTAGCCATTGTGTTGTTAAGCCCCTAAAGAATGCTAAATTGGTAACTTAATTCCACCAGTGCTTCGACGACTCAGGCTTGACGATATCTGATAACACCAGAGTAATGGTCTGAACGCCAAGCGGGTATAATGTACACTTGGGTTCTTTCAAACATGACCTTTTCTGGTTGCCTCCTGAGCTCATTGGCCCTAGATATTGCTTAATAAGTCAATTGACTATGGGTAAAAATAGCAACGCCAAACCAACAGGCTTACGGGTAAACCAATCAATGACCATAGTTAAATAGGTTCAGCAACTACCCTACGTTTGTCACATCAAATCGCCAAACCTAATGTGGTTCACTAATACCAACGCGCTGCACAAAGCACGTATTTGGCGCTTCAACATGCGCTTTTCTCTGCATGTTATAATTTGCTCTGCTTGTTATAAATAGGCTTCAATTACCGATTACTGGCAAATTAAAACTTGAATATCAATCGAGTGACATAATAGCCATTAGCGCAATGTCTAGGACAGTCACTCACTGATCGACTGTTAGAGCCCCAGCAGAACCATTACTGATATGAAAAACGGCCTTGGCTGCATAAATGGCAAAGTCAGGATCAATATGCGGTTTATCTTGCTGGCAATATTGATAACTACCTCAGTATAAGTAAACGCATTGCATCCGGTGAAAATCACATCACTTTGTTTAAGCTAACAGACTAGCCAGAATTGATCATTAAGTCTGACAGTAGACTCAGTCTGCTCCTTGGGGGTTGAGAATCAAGTACAGTGCTCTTCTGAACAGGCTAATGACTTCTTAATCTATTAACTTCAATGTTATCAGGCATGATAGGAGAAGACTTTGGGATTGTCTTTTTCGGTCTGATTGTTAGCTTTATAACCCCTTTGTCCCAAGTTGATTAACCTACTTTGATCGCTTTTTCGGCTTCAACGAGGGTAAATTTGTAGCAAGAACTCATTGGCCGCTTCAAGCGGTAAACGGTGCATTAATATTTTTCTGGTGGTTGATATCATTTGTGCAGCTAATGTTATCGCTAGTGTTATAGCTAAGGTAATAATTTCATCGCTAATTAGGTGGCCAGAATGGATCTGCCACGACGTCTTGAACAGGCTAAATTTAAGTGGCCAACTCAAAGCGAAGATAAGTGTATGCGCTTATGTGAACCAGAGTTTCATTGGTTGCTATTTGGCTTTGATGCGCTGGAACATCAAGCCCCGATAACCTAGCCCATGATATTGATTTATTTAAGCGATTATGACTTAAGACGCTTGTGGCTAAAGACATCACTGTCGAGTGTAAACTTGCTGATCTCGCTAAGCTTAAGCCGTCCGCGCCGCAGTCATTGGAGCAATTTAGCTAAGCCCAACAACAAAATTTTGCTGCCAGCAGTGAAAGCCATGATGATCAGGGTGAGTTATTTAACCAAGTGGAAGTGCCCATTGACCTGCCCGATGAGATAACCGTTGATAATAGCTCCGTGCCCGCAAAAAAGCGCGCGACGCGTCAGTGACGACCCAAAGACCTGCCTCGAGAAGTTATTACCCATGATATTAGTGAAGCCAGATAAGCATCGCCATCAACTCGGATAATGGACCAAGATAGCAGAAAACTACTCAAGTTTATTCCCGTTCAATCCAAGGTCATTGCACGTTCGGGTAACATGCCGTGGCAAGCATTATGAAACTCAAGCCACCTAAGCCAGTATCAAACCGGCCCCATATCAGCCAGCCCAATCCCAAAAGGATATGCTAGCGCCAGTTTACTGAGCCAGCTGATTATCAATCAGCAATACGCCTCACCGCTTTACCGGCAAGAAACGCGGTTTACACAACATGGTATTGCGTTGAGCCGGCAAACGATGTCTGATTAGATAATGACATCCGCCGCCTTGTGCAAAACCTTATATTATTTATTGCACCAACAACGGCTACGCAAGTGATGATCCATGCAGATTAAATCACACTCAAAGTGCTTACAATGAGCGGGTAACATCTTATATGTGGTTATATTGCTCTGGCGCGGATAAACCAAGTGAATTAGCCAGAGACCAAGCTTTACGCAACATTGCCCTATACGCCTATAAAGACGTTAGCAGAGCGAGTCCATGCATGAGTCATGTCCTTGCCACTGAGCAAGGCGTGTTTGAGGGGTAGTTACAGGTCTGTGGTGATGCGGCTTATCAAGGTGCAGACAATAAACTGATAGATTATTGGGCCCATGGCGGCGGAAATTCAACGAAATGAATGCCGCGCACGGCAAAAACCAAACAGGCAAAGTCATCGGGTATTGAACATGCTAGCCAATTTCTATCGCATCGAAACCATAATACACTTGCTCAGTCTTGAATAATAACGGTATTTTAGGCGTACTCACTCAAGCGACCAAATAGCGCAGTTATGCCATGGTTGGATAAAGCCATTCAGCAAGTGTTCGAGAAAAGCACTTTAGGTAAAGTCATTCATTACCGTCTTAATCAATAGCGACCGCTCAACTGTTATGCAGAAGCAGTCGATTAAATATCGACAATCATCGCGCGGAACGAGCCGTAAAACCGTTGATGATAGAACGTGAAATTGGCTGTTTGACCACAATTATCGTGGTAAGCAGGCCAGTGCAATACGGTATCGCAGCATCGAAACCGCTAAAGCCAACGGCCAACTTCGGTCGATTGCATCTAAGGTACTGTGGGCAGGGTAAAAAATTTAAAGTAAAAAAAACCGAGCCTAGGCTCGGTTTTTTATTGAGTAATTACTTACTCTGCAGCTTCAACTTCAACAGCTTCAGCAGCTTCAGGACGACCTACTAACTCGATGTAAGCCATTGGGGCTTTATCACCGGTACGTAGACCGCACTTAAGAATACGAGTGTAGCCACCAGGACGTTCCTGGAAGCGTGGACCCAATTCAGTAAATAACTTACCTACGACTTCAGCGTCGCGAGTACGAGCAAAAGCTAAACGGCGATTTGCAACGCTATCAACTTTAGCAAGTGTTATTAGAGGTTCAACAACGCGACGCAGTTCTTTCGCTTTAGCAACAGTTGTCTTGATAATCTCATGACGAACTATTGAGCAAGCCATGTTACGAAACATAGCTTGACGATGACTGCTGTTGCGGTTTAGTTGACGACCACTCTTACGATGGCGCATGACCTAATCCTTATAACCTAAATCTGTACTAACCTGAGACTTATAGGTCGTCTGCTAAACTAGCCGGAGGCCAGTTTTCTAGACGCATACCTAACGACAGTCCGCGAGATGCTAAAACGTCCTTAATTTCAGTAAGAGATTTCTTACCCAAATTAGGGGTCTTAAGTAACTCAACTTCAGTGCGTTGTACCAGATCTCCGATGTAATGAATCGCTTCGGCTTTTAAACAGTTAGCCGAACGTACAGTTAGCTCTAAATCGTCGACAGGACGCAGCAAAATCGGATCGAATTCCGGTTTCTCTTCTACAACAGCCTGCTCAGTCACATCACGTAATTCAACAAACGCATCTAGCTGTTCGGCTAAAATAGTTGCAGAACGACGAATGGCTTCCTCAGGATCAATAGTACCGTTAGTGGTCATATCAATCACAAGTTTATCTAAGTCAGTACGTTGCTCAACACGAGCAGCTTCTACATTATATGCAATGCGAGCTACAGGTGAGAATGAAGCATCAATCAACAAACGACCAATTGGGCGATCATCGTCTTCAGTTTGTGCACGAGCCGAAGCAGGCACATAACCACGACCACGCTCAACGCGGATACGCATGCTGATATCATTGTTACCTGTCAAGTGACAGATAACATGATCAGGATTCACGATGGTAACATCACCATCATGCGTGATATCTGCTGCTGTAACAGGGCCTGTGCCGGATTTGCTTAATGTAAGCAAAGCCTCATCTTTACCCTCGATTGTCACTGCTAAACCTTTAAGATTAAGCAATATCTCAAGGATATCTTCTTGTACGCCTTCCTTGCTGCTGTATTCATGCAGTACACCGTCGATCTCGACTTCAGTAACTGCACAGCCTGGCATAGACGACAATAGGATGCGACGCAACGCGTTACCTAAGGTATGGCCAAAACCACGTTCTAGTGGCTCTAGTGTAACTTTGGCACGAGTTGAATTAACCTGCTCAATATCTACGAGACGCGGTTTAAGAAATTCTGTAACAGAACCCTGCATTGTGTCCTCTCTTGTTTGTTAGCCTTACTTAGAGTAAAGCTCGACGATCAGCTGTTCGTTAATATCCGCAGACAAATCGCTACGTTCTGGAACGCGCTTAAAAGCACCTTCCATTTTCGCGTTGTCAACTTCTACCCATGTAGGCTTTTCGCGTTGACCAGCCACTTCTAAAGACGCTTTAATGCGAGCTTGAGTACGTGACTTTTCGCGAATGCTTACAACATCATTCGCAGACACTTTGAATGACGGAATGTTAACAACACGACCGTTAACCATAACTGATTTATGGCTTACTAGCTGACGTGATTCTGCACGAGTAGCACCAAAACCCATACGATAAACGACGTTATCTAGGCGGACTTCTAAAAGTTGCAACAAGTTTTCACCTGTGTTGCCTTTTAGACGTGCAGCTTCTTTGTAGTAATTACGGAATTGCTTTTCTAGCACACCGTAAGTACGACGAACTTTTTGTTTCTCGCGTAGCTGTATACCGTACTCAGACAAACGTGGCTTACGTGCTCCATGTTGCCCAGGTGCAGTTTCTAGCTTACACTTCGATTCGATTGCTCTCACGCCGCTTTTTAAGAAAAGGTCTGTACCTTCTCTGCGGCTGAGCTTGAGCTTGGGACCCAAGTATCTTGCCATGATCTTTCTCCAACTATCCTATATACGCAGTGTTATACACGACGTTTTTTAGGTGGACGACAGCCATTATGAGGGATAGGCGTCACATCGGTAATGTTGGTAATTTTATAACCAACAGCGTTCAGCGCACGAATGGCTGATTCACGACCTGGACCAGGACCCTTCACGAAAACTTCAAGGTTCTTAAGACCGTAGTCTTGAGCAGCAATACCTGCGCGCTCAGCAGCAACCTGTGCAGCGAATGGTGTTGATTTACGTGAACCACGAAAACCAGAACCACCTGAGGTAGCCCATGACAACGCATTACCTTGACGATCCGTAATGGTGACAATTGTGTTGTTGAAAGAAGCATGGATATGAGCCATGCCATCTGCAACCTGTTTACGTACGCGCTTACGCGGAGAACGTGACGGAACTTTAGCCATTTTGGTTTACCTTCCCGTTACTTTCTGATTGGCTTACGTGGACCTTTACGCGTACGCGCATTGGTCTTAGTACGTTGCCCACGAAGGGGCAGGCTACGACGATGGCGGATCCCACGATAACAACCAAGATCCATAAGACGCTTGATGTTCATTGAAATCTCACGACGTAAGTCACCTTCTACTGAGTATTTGGCAACTGCTTCGCGTAGGATATCTATTTGAGCTTCGCTCAATTCCTTGATCTTAGCTTCTTCAGCAATAGAAGTAGATGCGCAGATTGCTCTAGCGCGTGTACTACCAATACCAAAGATTGCAGTCAATGCAATGACTGTATGCTTTTGATCAGGAATGTTAATGCCAGCGATACGGGCCACTATGCACTCCTTAAGTTAAAGGTCATCTGCGAAAAGCCCGAAAGGATACTCGACAGACGACAGATTTGCAAACAATATTTTGGTCAGCTCATTATTGAGCTGACCAAACTTCTTTTTTAGCCTTGACGCTGTTTGTGTTTTGGTTCAACACAGATAACGCGAACAACACCACTACGCTTGACGATCTTGCAATTACGGCAGATCTTCTTCACGGAAGCTCGAACTTTCATTTCATCACTCCGTAAAAGCAATCTTAGTTTTCAAAGCGAACTTATTTCGGTTTGTTAACAAGATTAGCTTTCTTCATCACAGACTCATATTGATGAGACATCATATGGGTCTGAACCTGAGCCATGAAGTCCATGGTCACGACGACTATAATAAGTAAGGAAGTACCGCCAAAATAAAACTGTACTTTCCACGCAATTAACATGAACTCCGGAATTAAGCAAATAAAGGTAATATACAACGCACCCGCTAGGGTTAAACGTGTCATCACTTTATCAATGTAACGCGAAGTCTGTTCTCCGGGACGGATCCCAGGTATGAATGCACCACTCTTTTTCAAGTTATCTGCTGTTTCACGAGGGTTAAAAACCAACGCAGTATAGAAGAAACAGAAAAAGATAATTGCTGACGCGTACAATAATGAATACAGCGGTTGTCCTGGTGACACAGCTAAAGCAAAATCGCTTAACCATGACATAGACTCATTTTGACCAAACCACTGAGCCAGTGTGCCTGGGAACAAAATAATGCTGGATGCAAAAATTGGTGGAATCACACCTGCCATATTTAGTTTTAATGGTAAATGGGTGCTTTGCGCTGCAAAAACCTTACGGCCTTGTTGGCGCTTAGCGTAGTTAACGACGATACGACGTTGACCACGTTCCACAAATACCACTAAATAAGTTACAGCAAATACGATAACCGCGAGCAACAGTAGTACCAATACATTCATATCACCTTGGCGCGCCTGCTCGGCTGTTGAACCGATGGCCGATGGTAAACCTGCAACAATACCTGCGAAAATTAAAATCGAGATACCATTACCAATACCACGTTCGGTAATTTGTTCACCTAGCCACATAAGGAACATAGTTCCTGTGACTAAGCTTACAACTGCAACAAAGTAAAAACCAAATCCGGGATTGGCCACAAGACCAGGCATCAGATTTGGTAAACCCGTTGCAATACCGACAGATTGCAGTGTACCCAACACAAGTGTGCCATATCTAGTATATTGACTGATTTTCTTACGTCCTGATTCGCCTTCTTTTTTCAATTCAGCGAGTGCAGGATGCACAACAGTCAATAACTGCATAATGATAGATGCCGAAATATACGGCATGATACCTAATGCGAAGATAGAGGCACGCTCTAAAGCACCACCCGAGAACATATTAAACATGCCAAGGATGGTATCTTTTTGCTGAGCAAATAACTCTGCCAATACAGCTGCGTCAATACCAGGAATTGGCACGAACGAACCGGCTCTAAAGACGATAATCGCGCCAATCACGAACAGAAGACGAGTTTTCAACTCTGATAAACCGCCTTTCGTGCTTTTTGAATCAAGTCCTGGTTTTGCCATCGATGTATTATTCCTCGATCTTGCCGCCGGCAGCTTCAATAGCTGCACGAGCACCTTTAGTTACCTTTAGACCTTTTACGGTCACTGGGCGTTCAATGGTACCTGAAAGAACGATTTTCGCAAACTGGATGTTGCGAGTAATTAAATTCGCATCTCTCAGTGCATTCAAATCGACAACATCACCGTTAACTTTTGCTAGTTCGAGTAAACGAACTTCAGCACTTACCAAAGCGCGACGCGAGGTAAAACCAAACTTAGGTAAACGGATCTTAAGTGGCATTTGACCACCTTCGAAACCGACGCGAACACCGCCGCCTGAACGAGACTTCTGACCTTTATGGCCACGTCCCGCTGTTTTACCTAAACCTGAACCAATACCACGGCCTGCACGTTTTGGAGCAGATTTAGAACCTGCTGCTGGAGAAAGAGTATTTAGACGCATTATCTTATCCCTCCACCGAAACCATGTAGTAAACCTTGTTGATCATGCCGCGAACTGAAGGTGTATCTTCAACTTCGACAGTATGACCAATGCGGCGTAAACCTAAACCGGTTAAGGTTGCACGGTGTTTTGGTAAACGACCAATACCGCTTTTAGTCTGTGTGACTTTTAAAGTTTTAGTAGCCATGGTGCTTACCCCCGAATTTCATCAACATTCAGGCCGCGTTTTGCTGCGATTTGAGCTGGTGACTTCATGTGCACCAACGCATCGACAGTTGCGCGAACGATGTTGATCGGGTTAGTAGAACCGTATGCTTTTGACAGAACGTTATGAACGCCTGCTACTTCCAATACGGCACGCATTGCGCCACCGGCAATAATACCGGTACCCTGTGATGCTGGTTGCATATAAACTTTAGAACCAGTATGGCGACCTTTAACGGGGTGATGCAACGTACCTGCATTCAACTCCACGGTTACCATATTACGACGGGCTTTTTCCATTGCTTTTTGAATAGCAGCTGGAACTTCACGCGCTTTACCATAGCCATAGCCAATCTTACCATTACCATCACCGACTACTGTTAGTGCAGTGAAGCTAAAGATACGACCGCCTTTAACCACTTTAGAAACACGATTAACTGCAATCAATTTCTCTTGCAGATCGTCTTTTTGCTGAGCTTCTAATTTAGCCATTTTTTATAACCCCTTAGAACTTCAGGCCAGCTTCACGAGCGGCATCTGCTAACGCAGCGACACGACCATGATACTTGAAACCAGAACGGTCGAACGCAACTGTTGCTACGCCCTTCTCGATCGCACGCTCAGCAACAATTTTACCTACTGCTTTAGCCGCATCTACGTTACCGGTACTCTTTAGTAGTTCTTTAACCGCTTTTTCAACGGTTGAAGCAACTGCCAACACCTGAGCTTCAGGATTGATTACCTGAGCATAAATGTGACGCGGTGTACGATGTACAACCAGACGATTTACGCCCAGCTCTTGGATCTTCTTACGTGCACGAGTAGCGCGACGTAAGCGAGATGTTTTCTTATCCATATCGCGTTACCTACTTCTTCTTAGCCTCTTTACGGCGTACTACTTCGTCGTCATAGCGAACACCTTTGCCTTTATAAGGCTCTGGTGGACGATATCCGCGAATCTCAGCAGCGACCTGACCAATTAACTGTTTATCAGCGCCACTTAGGACGATTTCAGTTTGGCTAGGACACTCTGCAGTAACGCCTGCGGGCAGTTTGTGTACTAATGGATGTGAGAAACCTAAAGTTAAATCTAAGTCACTACCTGCAATCTTTGCACGGTAACCTACACCAACTAATTTAAGTTTTTTCACAAAACCTTGAGATACACCAACAACCATATTGTTTACCAATGCACGTGTAGTACCAGCCTGTGCCCAAGCGTTAACAACGCCTTCGACAGGAAGGAACTTAACTAGTGCATCTTCGATAACAACATTTACCGCATTGTTGATTACTCGAGTCAGACTTCCTTTACTGCCTTTCACAGTTAAGGTCTGTTCGTTTAAAGTCACCTCTACGCCAGCAGGAACAGTGACTGGTGCTTTTGCAACACGAGACATTTCTAGCTCCTTACGCTACGTAGCAGATAACCTCGCCACCCGTGCCATCTTGGCGGGCGGCACGATCAGTCATCAAGCCTTTAGAAGTGGACACAATTGCGATACCCAAACCGCCCATCACCTTTGGAAGTTCGTCTTTACCTTTGTAAATACGAAGACCAGGGCGACTTACACGCTGGATAGTCTCAACGACTGGTTTGCCTTGAAAATACTTTAAGGTAATTTCTAATTCAGGCTTAGCCTCATCTGCTACGCCGTAGTCAGTAATGAAACCTTCATCTTTAAGTAATTTCGCAATTGCTACTTTTAACTTAGCTGAAGGCATCTTTACAGATACGTGGTTAGCAGCCTGGCCGTTACGAATACGGGTTAACATATCCGCAATAGGATCTTGCATGCTCATATTAGCTTACTCCGTGACAAGTGCTTACCAGCTGGCCTTACGCAGACCAGGAACTTCACCACGCATGGTAGCTTCACGTAATTTAATACGGCTTAAGCCGAATTTACGAAGGAAACCATGTGGGCGACCAGTTTGATTACAGCGATTGCGTTGACGCGCAGCACTGGAATCACGTGGTAGAGCTTGTAACTTAAGTACAGCGTCCCAGCGTTCTTCTTCAGAAGATGCAGGGCTGCTGATAATAGCCTTAAGTGCTAAACGCTTTTCAGCATATTTAGCTACGAGCTGTGCACGTTTTGCTTCACGTGCTTTCATAGATGTTTTTGCCATTATGCTACCCTTATTTCTTGAATGGGAAGTTAAAAGCGTCTAACAAAGCACGACCTTCTTCATCATTCTTCGCAGTAGTAGTGATAACAATATCCATACCACGAATTTTATCGATTTTATCATAATCGATTTCTGGGAAGATGATCTGCTCACGCACGCCCATTGCGTAATTACCACGGCCGTCAAACGCTTTAGCGCTTAAGCCTCGGAAATCACGAATACGTGGTATTGCAATGTCAACTAAACGCTCTAAAAATTCCCACATACGCTCACCGCGTAGGGTTACTTTACAGCCAATAGGGTAGCCTTCACGGATTTTAAAACCAGCAACTGATTTACGAGCAACAGTTACAATTGGTTTCTGGCCAGCGATTGCAGTCATGTCACGGAGCGCATGCTCCATAACTTTCTTATCTGCAACAGCTTCGCCCACACCCATGTTTAGGGTGATTTTTTCAATCCGAGGGACTTGCATGACACTGCTATAACCGAACTTTGTAGCTAGTTCAGCGATTACAGTCTCTTGATATTTATCATGCAGTTTCGCCATCGTTTACTCCAAATTACTTAACGAGTTCGCTGTTCGACTTAAAGAAACGGACTTTTTTGCCGTCTTCAAATCGGAAACCAACACGATCTGCCTTGCCTGTGGCTTGGTTAAAGATCGCAACGTTTGATGTTTGAATCGGTGCTTCTTTCTCGATAACGCCGCCAGTCACGCCCGCTTGAGGGTTTGGCTTCTGGTGCTTTTTAACAAGATTGATGCCTTCAACAATTAACTTACCAGTAGATAGGACTTGAGAAACTTTTGCACGTTTACCCTTGTCTTTACCTGCTAATACAATTACTTCGTCTTCACGACGGATTTTAGCTGCCATTTGAAGCTCCTTACAGTACTTCTGGTGCCAGCGAGACGATTTTCATGAATTTATCATTACGCAATTCACGTGTCACTGGGCCAAAGATACGAGTACCAATCGGTGCAAGGTTTGCGTTAAGCAAAACCGCTGCATTCCGATCGAAGCGAATGACAGAACCGTCTGGACGACGAACGCCTTTCTTAGTACGGACTACCACCGCGTTATATACATCACCTTTCTTCGCTTTAGCACGAGGAATTGCTTCTTTAACAGAAACTTTAATGACGTCGCCGATACCGGCATAACGACGATGAGAGCCACCCAAGACCTTAATACACTGAACTCTGCGTGCGCCGCTGTTACATGCGACGTCTAGAGTCGATTGCATTTGGATCATTTCAAGTGCTCCGCTATCGTTACTACACAATCCCACTATGGGACTATATTTGAACCAAATTTAAGCAATAATTCACTCGAATTTGGCGCGCAAGTATAACACCACATTTTTAGAATGCATAGCAAAAAATACAAACGGCCCCAAAAGCTGGGGCCGTTTACGTTAACCTAATAAAATTAGGCTTTTGTTACTATTTCAGCAAGTGTCCAAGACTTAGTCTTAGATAGAGGACGACATTGACTAATAGTCACGATATCCCCTTCATTACACTGATTAGTTTCGTCATGTGCATGGATCTTAGTTGTACGCTTAATGTACTTCCCATAAATAGGATGTTTCACTTGGCGCTCAATAGCAACAGTAATAGACTTATCCATTTTGTTGCTAACTACTTTACCTTGCAAAGTACGGGCTTTATCAGACATTACACACCTGCCTTAGAAGTAATAATGGTCTTAACACGTGCAATGTTACGACGCACTAGTTTCAATTGATTAGTTTGGCTCAACTGACCAGTAGCGTGTTGCATCCGCAGGTTAAACTGCTCACGCAGCAGACCAAGTAATTCAGCGTTAAGTTCTTCAACGCTCTTTTCTCTTAGTTCGCTCGCTTTCATTACATCACCGTCTTAGTTACGAAGGTAGTCTTTAATGGAAGCTTGGCTGCTGCCAAAGCAAACGCTTCACGCGCTATTACTTCAGGAACACCATCCATCTCATAAAGAACCTTACCAGGTTGAATCTGACATACCCAGTATTCAACGTTACCTTTACCTTTACCCATACGCACTTCAAGAGGCTTAGAGGTAATAGGCTTGTCAGGGAAAACTCGAATCCAAATTTGTCCTTGACGTTTGACATGGCGTGTCATGGCACGGCGTGCAGATTCAATTTGACGAGCAGTTAAACGGCCACGGCCGACTGCTTTCAAACCGAAAGTACCAAAGCTAACTTCAGTACCGTTCGCTAGGCCACGGTTGCGGCCCTTGAACATCTTGCGAAACTTCATACGTTTAGGTTGCAGCATAAAAGTTTCTCCTATTTAGCACGAGGCTTACGCTTAGGTTGCTGCTTAGGCTCTTCAATCGCTGGTATTAATCCATCTAGAACTTCGCCTTTGAAGATCCAAACTTTAATACCAATCACACCATATTGCGTATGACTTTCTGCTGTTGAATAGTCGATATCAGCACGTAAAGTATGTAAAGGTACACGACCCTCACGATACCATTCTGTACGCGCGATTTCGGCGCCACCTAGACGGCCGCCAACTTGAACTTTGATACCTTGAGCACCAATGCGCATTGCGTTTTGTACTGCGCGCTTCATAGCACGACGGAACATAACACGACGCTCTAACTGCTGAGCAATTGAGTCAGCAACGAGCTTAGCATCTAATTCAGGCTTACGGATCTCAGCGATGTTGATTTGAGCAGTAGTGCCAGTGATTTTAGACACATAGGCACGTAATACTTCAACGTCTTCACCTTTCTTACCAATCACAATACCTGGACGGGCAGTGTGAATAGTAACGCGGATGCTTTTCGCTGGGCGTTCAATGACAATCTTAGATACTGATGCGGCTTTTAACTTTTCAGTTAAATATTGACGCACTTCCCAGTCGCTGTTCAGATTATTTGCATAGTCTGACTTATCTGCGTACCAGGTAGAGATCCAAGGCTTAGTGATACCTAGACGGATACCATTAGGATGTACTTTCTGTCCCATTGCTCTCTTCTCCTAGCGATCTGCTACAACCACAGTAATGTGACTGGTACGCTTCATGATACGATCAGCGCGGCCTTTAGCACGTGGCATGATGCGCTTTAATGTTGGGCCTTCATCTACGAAGACGGCTCCAACTTTAAGTTCATCAATATCCGCACCTTCGTTGTGTTCGGCGTTTGCGATAGCTGAGTCAAGTACTTTTTTAACAAGTACGGCGGCTTTCTTGGGGCTGAAGGTCAAAATTTCGAGAGCCTTAGAAACAGGCAATCCTCTAACTTGATCAGCAACTAGACGGGCCTTCTGCGCAGACGTACGAGCAAAACGATGTTTAGCTAAAACTTCCATCTTATTCCTCCCGTATTAACGCTTCTTCGCTTTCTTATCTGCGACATGGCCGCGATAAGTGCGAGTTGGTGAAAATTCACCAAGCTTGTGACCGATCATTTCGTCAGTTACGAACACAGGAACGTGCTGACGACCATTATGGACAGCGATGGTCAACCCAATCATATTAGGGATGATCATTGAGCGGCGAGACCAAGTTTTAATTGGCTTTTTATCTCCCGCTTCCATCGCTTTCTCTACCTTCTTCAGCAAGTGCAGGTCAATGAAGGGACCTTTCTTGAGAGAACGTGGCATGGCGAATCCTCTTAACTATTTATTACGACGACGTACAATGTACTTATCAGTGCGCTTGTTGCTACGAGTTTTATAACCCTTAGTCGGCACACCCCATGGACTCACTGGATGACGTCCACCAGAACTACGGCCTTCACCACCACCATGTGGATGGTCTACCGGGTTCATTGCAACTCCGCGAACTGTAGGGCGTATGCCTCTCCAGCGCGTAGCACCTGCTTTACCTAATTGGCGTAGCATGTGCTCGGAATTACCAACTTCACCAAATGTCGCGCGGCAATCTACTGGAACTTTACGCATTTCGCCAGAGCGAAGACGTATAGTTGCATAAGCACCATCACGAGCAACAACTTGTACATAAGCACCAGCTGAACGTGCGATCTGTGCGCCTTTACCAGGCTTCATCTCAACAGCGTGTACAACACTACCTACTGGAATGTTGCGTAACGGCATTGCGTTACCAATCTTGATGTCTGAACCCAAGCCAGATTGGATTGGATCGCCAGCTTTCATGCCTTTTGCAGCAAGAATATAACGACGCTCACCATCTGCATACAGTACTAACGCAATGTTAGCTGTACGGTTTGGATCGTATTCAAGACGTTCAACTTTCGCAGGGATACCATCTTTGTCGCGTTTGAAGTCGATTAGACGATAGTGCTGCTTATGTCCGCCACCTATGTGACGTACAGTGATACGGCCAGTATTGTTACGGCCACCACTTTTAGTTTTTCTCGCCAACAGGCCAGCAAAAGGTTTACCCTTATGCAGGTCGGTATTCACCACTTTAACTACGTGGCGACGACCTGGAGAGGTTGGCTTACACTTAATAACTGCCATGATAATTCTCCTTTGCTTATTCAGCGCCGCCGACGAAATCAATGTCAGCACCAGCAGCTAAAGTAACATAAGCTTTTTTCCAATCGCTACGACGACCAACACGGCCTCCGGTACGCTTGGTTTTACCTTTATGAACTAAAGTGCGAACTGAATCGACTTCAACTTCAAATAGCTTCGCTACTGCAGCTTTAATCTCTGCTTTAGTTGCATCGATGGCTACGCGGAAAACTACAGTGTTGTTTTTCTCAGCGACCACGGTGCTCTTTTCAGATACATGTGGCGCAAGAATAACTTTTAGCAAACGTTCTTCGCGGATCATGCTAGCATCTCCTCGATTTGCTTCACTGCATCAGCAGTAACAAGAACAGTGTTAAACGCAATTAGACTAACTGGGTCAAGACCCGCTACGTCACGAACGTCAACCTTGTATAAGTTGCGAGCTGCTAAGAATAAATTCTCATCAACTTCTGCAGTAACAATTAGAACGTCTTCTAAGTTCATTGCTTTTAATTTAGCTTTCAGCTCTTTCGTTTTAGGAGCTTCAACACCAAATGATTCAACAACAACTAACCGCTCTTGACGTACCAATTCAGACAGAATGCTCATCAAAGCACCACGGTACATCTTCTTGTTAACTTTTTGGCTATGATCTTGTGTTTTAGCAGCGAAAGTTACGCCACCGCCACGCCAGATTGGGCCTTTAACACTACCGGCACGAGCGCGGCCTGTGCCTTTCTGGCGCCAAGGCTTTTTGCCTGAGCCAGTTACTTCCGCACGAGTCTTTTGAGCACGAGTGCCTTGACGCGCGTTTGCAGCGTACGCTACAACTACCTGATGAACCAGTGCCTCGTTAAAGTCACGGCCGAAGGTAGTTTCGGAAACTTCAAGAGCGCTCTGCGCGTCTTTCAATACCAATTCCATTACTATCTCCTCAGACCTTACGCTTTAACTGCTGGCTTGATAATCAAGTCGCCATTGGTAGCGCCTGGAACTGCGCCGCGTACTAATAACAAGTTACGCTCTGCATCAACACGTACAACGTGTAGATTTTGAGTTGTTACTTGCTCAGCACCCATATGGCCTGACATTTTCTTACCTTTGAATACACGACCAGGCGTTTGGTTCTGACCGATAGAACCATTCGAACGGTGTGACAAAGAGTTACCATGAGTCATATCTTGAGTACGGAAGTTCCAACGCTTAACACCGCCTTGGAAACCTTTACCCTTTGATTGACCAGTAACATCTACTTTCACTGTCTCAGCGAAAATATCAACATTAATTTCAGCACCAACTTCAATGCCTTCGCCTTCACCATCTGCTAAACGCAATTCCCATAAACCACGACCGGCTTCTACGCCGCCCTTGGCAAAATGGCCTGCTTCTGCTTTAGTGATGCGATTGGCTTTTTTGGTACCAGTAGTCACTTGAAGTGCACGGTAACCGTCAGTCTCTAAAGTTTTCACTTGAGTTACACGATTGCCAGCAATTTCAATTACTGTTACAGGGATTGATGTTCCATCTTCAGTGAAGATGCGAGTCATTCCCATTTTACGACCAATAAGACCGATAGCCATCTCTCAAACCTCTTCTAAGGATCTCAATTAACCTAAGCTAATCTGAACGTCGACACCAGCCGCAAGATCTAAACGCATTAACGCGTCTACAGTCTTTTCTGTTGGCTCTACGATGTCAACTAAACGCTTGTGGGTACGAATTTCGTACTGATCACGAGCATCTTTATTAACGTGCGGAGAGATCAAAACGGTATAACGTTCTTTGCGTGTAGGTAGTGGAATAGGACCACGTACCTGCGCGCCTGTACGCTTAGCAGTTTCAACGATTTCCGCTGTAGACTGATCAATTAAACGATGATCAAAGCCTTTCAAGCGGATACGGATTCTTTGGTTCTGCATTGACCAGAGCTCCTAAAATGGACATATAAAAAATCACCCTCTTGCTTCTTCCTGATGGAAAAGCAGAGCGAGATGATTTAACCGTTCGACTCCCAATCGGAGTCGCTGTGAAAATGAATAATCACTTTGATTATTCATTATAATTTACACTGCACTAGTCAGCGAGAGGGCAATTATACAGATCTTTTTTCTAAGATCAAGCCCATTGTGCAAATAGTCTTCAGAAAGTCTTTTACAATCAATTGCTGCGTATTTTACACATTTAGCATGTTAATACTATTAAAGATTGTCATTTTTCTGAAAATAGAAAAGGAAGCCGAAGCTTCCTTTTCAGTGCTCACTATCGTCGCTATTAGGCGATGATTTTAGCTACTACACCCGCACCAACTGTACGGCCGCCTTCACGGATAGCGAAGCGTAAACCGTCGTCCATCGCAACTGGGTGGATCAAAGTCACTACCATCTTGATGTTATCACCAGGCATAACCATTTCTACGCCTTCTGGTAACTCAACTGTGCCTGTTACGTCTGTGGTACGGAAAAAGAACTGTGGACGGTAACCTTTGAAGAATGGAGTATGACGTCCGCCTTCTTCTTTGGATAGCACGTACACTTCTGATTCAAATGTAGTATGTGGATTGATTGAACCTGGCTTCGCTAGTACTTGACCACGTTCTACGTCATCACGTTTTGTACCACGTAATAACACACCACAGTTCTCGCCTGCACGACCTTCGTCAAGCAATTTACGGAACATTTCAACACCCGTACAGGTGGTTTTCGTTGTCGGTCTGATACCTACAATTTCAACATCGTCACCAATACGAACAACACCACGTTCAACACGACCTGTTACCACGGTTCCACGACCTGAAATCGAGAATACATCTTCGATTGGAAGTAGGAATGGCTTATCGATATCACGCTCTGGCTCTGGAATATACGTGTCTAAAGCATCTGCAAGCTCAATAATTTTCGCTTCCCACTCTGCCTGACCTTCTAGAGCCTTAAGCGCTGAACCTTGAATTACAGGTAAATCATCACCTGGGAAATCGTATTCTGAAAGCAATTCACGCACTTCCATCTCTACTAATTCTAGTAATTCTTCATCATCTACCATGTCACATTTGTTCATGAATACGATGATAAAAGGAACGCCTACTTGACGAGAAAGCAAAATGTGCTCACGCGTTTGTGGCATTGGGCCGTCTGTCGCTGCTACTACTAAAATTGCACCGTCCATCTGGGCTGCACCGGTAATCATGTTTTTAACATAATCCGCGTGACCTGGACAATCTACGTGCGCATAGTGACGTGCTGGAGTGTCATATTCGATGTGAGAAGTATTAATAGTAATACCGCGCTCACGCTCTTCTGGAGCATTATCGATTTGAGCGAAGTTACGAGCTTCACCACCATAGGTTTTAGACAAAACAGCAGAAATTGCAGCTGTTAGAGTTGTTTTACCATGGTCAACATGACCGATGGTGCCCACGTTTACATGGGGCTTGTTACGTTCAAATTTAGCTTTTGCCACGATATGTTCCTTTCTTTTCAGAAGTGCTCGATTAATTCGAGCAATATGACATTAATGCTGTAACCAATATTAGTTACGAGATTCTATAATCGCTTTTGCAATGTTTTGCGGTGCATCTGCATACTTCAAAAACTCCATAGAGTATGAAGCACGACCCTGAGATGCTGAGCGCAAATCAGTCGCATAACCAAACATTTCAGATAGAGGCACTACGGCGTGGACAAGTTTAACACCTGCGATGCCATCATCCATACCTTCGATTATGCCACGACGGCGGTTTAGATCACCCACAACGTCGCCCATATAATCTTCAGGTGTAGTCACTTCTACTTTCATACAAGGTTCGAGCAACACAGGGGTCGCTTCTAGCGCACCCTGCCTGAAGCCCATAGAACCTGCAATTTTGAATGCCATTTCGTTCGAGTCCACATCATGATATGAACCATCAAACAAACTGACTTTCACGTCAAGTACAGGGTAGCCAGCTAAAACGCCGTTCTTCATCTGTTCTTGAATACCTTTGTCAACGGCAGGAATGAATTCTCGAGGAACTACACCACCTACAATTTCGTTAACAAATTCGTAGCCCGCACCCTCTTCTAGAGGCTCAATTCTTAACCACACATGGCCAAATTGACCGCGTCCGCCAGATTGACGTACGAACTTACCTTCCACTTCCACTTTAGAACGAATTGTTTCACGGTAGGCTACCTGAGGTTTACCTACGTTACACTCTACACCAAATTCGCGACGCATACGGTCAACGATGATGTCTAAGTGCAATTCGCCCATACCAGAGATGAGTGTTTGTGCCGATTCGTCATCAGTCTCAACTTTGAACGATGGGTCTTCCATTGCTAATTTTTGCAATGCAATGCCCATTTTATCTTGGTCGGCTTTTGAACGAGGCTCAACGGCAATGGTAATTACTGGTTCAGGGAACTCCATGCGCTCAAGAATCACTTTGTGATTACTATCGCAAAGAGTATCACCCGTTGTTACATCTTTAAGACCGATAACGGCCGCAATATCGCCAGCACGCACTTCTTTCAGTTCTGTGCGGTCGTTGGCGTGCATTTGCACCATACGACCGACTCGTTCACGTTTCTGCTTAACAGAATTATAAACTCCAGCACCGGATTCAAGCACACCTGAATACACGCGGATAAAGGTCAGTGTACCAACAAATGGATCAGTCGCAATTTTAAATGCTAAGGCCGCAAAAGGGGCATTATCATCTGATGCGCGTTGCACTTCTTTTTCGTTTTCATCAATGCCTTTAATTGCAGGAACATCAATGGGCGCAGGTAAGAAGTCAACTACCGCATCGAGTACCGCTTGCACACCTTTGTTCTTAAATGCAGAACCGCAAGTGGCTAACACGATCTCATTGTTAATTGTGCGCTGACGCAACGCTGTTTTAATCTCGACTTCTGATAACCCACCTTCTTCAAGGTATTTGTTCGTCAGTTCATCTGAGGCTTCAGCTGCTGCTTCCACGAGATACTCATGCATTTCTGCCGCTTTTGCCGCTAGATTTGCAGGAATGTCTTCATAAGTGAATGTCATCCCCTGATCTGTTTCAGACCAGTTAATGGCTTTCATCTTAATTAAATCGATAACACCCTTGAAGTTCTCTTCTGTTCCAATATTCAATTGAATAGGCACACAAGTCGCACCAAGGCGGTTACGAATTTGCTTTATAACTCGGTCAAAATCTGCACCAGCACGGTCCATCTTGTTGACAAATACCATACGAGGTACGTGGTATTTATCGGCTTGACGCCATACGGTTTCAGATTGTGGTTCAACGCCCGATGATCCGCAAAATACAACTACAGCACCATCAAGTACGCGTAATGAACGCTCGACTTCAATCGTAAAGTCTACATGACCTGGGGTATCGATGATATTAATACGGTGTTCAGCGAATTGGGCATCCATACCGCGCCAGAAAGTGGTTACTGCTGCAGATGTGATAGTAATACCACGCTCTTGCTCTTGTACCATCCAATCTGTCGTGGCGGCGCCGTTATGCACCTCACCGATCTTATGAGACATACCGGTATAGAACAGAACACGTTCTGTTGTGGTTGTTTTACCTGCATCCACATGAGCAACAATACCGATATTACGATAACGCTCAATTGGGGTTGTACGCGCCACTATTTATACCCTCTCAGCTAAAACTTTGGGTTTTAGCAATATCAACAATATGGAGCGGGCCGAAGCCCGCTCCATCATATTACCAACGGTAATGGGCGAAGGCTTTGTTAGCTTCAGCCATGCGATGCACGTCTTCACGCTTCTTAACCGCAGTACCTTTGTTATCGGACGCATCTAACATTTCACCTGCTAGACGTAGAGCCATAGATTTTTCACCACGTTTGCGAGCAGCTTCAACTAACCAGCGCATCGCTAGTGCGTTACGACGCACTGGACGAACTTCACATGGTACTTGATAGGTAGAACCACCAACACGACGAGATTTAACTTCGACTGATGGGCGAACGTTATCAAGAGCTGCCTCAAGGATGCTTAAATGATTTTCGCCTTTCTTTTCAGCGACAACATCTAATGCCTTGTAAATAATTTTTTCTGAAGTCGACTTTTTGCCGTCTTGCATGATGACGTTGATGAACTTAGCCAACAACTCACTGTGAAACTTTGGATCTGGTAGGATTTTTCGTTGTCCTACAACGCGACGTCTTGGCATATTAATTCTCCGTATGCTTCAGGTATTTCCAAAACTGGAATGTCAAATAAATACTAGCTTGGCCTTACTTAAACGGAATACGTTAAGACTTAGGACGCTTAGCACCGTACTTAGAACGGCCTTGGCGACGTGAAGTCACGCCAGCACAGTCCAATGCACCACGAACAGTGTGGTAACGCACACCAGGTAAGTCTTTAACACGACCACCACGGATTAGGATTACACTGTGTTCTTGCAAGTTATGGCCTTCACCACCGATATACGAAGTAACTTCGAAACCGTTAGTTAGACGCACACGAGCTACTTTACGTAGTGCAGAGTTAGGTTTTTTAGGTGTTGTAGTGTACACACGAGTACAAACACCACGTTTTTGTGGGCACGCGTTCAACGCAGGCACATTAGTCTTTTCGACTTTTGGCGCGCGTGGCTTACGTACCAACTGGTTTACAGTTGCCATGTATAGCTCCGACAGTTGATTTAAACTCAACAATTAGGTGTGAAAAATCTATATCCCACAATGGTGGGACGCGGAATTTTAGAAAGGTAATGGCTGCCTGTCAAGAAATAGCCAACTTTTCATGCAAATTCGAACAAAAAAGGCGCCTTTGGCGCCTTTTTTAACAAATAATTAACTTAATCTTGACTACCAGCCAAGTTTAGTAGATCTGCTAAGTTCTGTTCCGCTTCGCTTGCAGTCACTGTTGTTGCAGTCACTTTACCACGAGAACTCACTTCTTTAGCGCGCTCTTCGTTACGGGTCTGGTGATAAGTATAACCCGTGCCTGCAGGGATCAAACGACCCACAATTACGTTTTCTTTCAGACCACGTAATGGATCGCTCTTACCACCCACAGCCGCTTCAGTTAACACACGAGTGGTTTCCTGGAACGATGCGGCAGAAATGAATGATTCGGTCGCCAAAGAAGCTTTGGTAATACCGAGTAATTCACGTTCAAACGTGGCAGGTGCTTTACCTTGAGCTTCTAACTCACGGTTAGCAATCTTCACGCGTGAAACTTCTGCTTGTTCGCCCGCTAAGAACTCACTGTCGCCTGCTGAGGAGATGATACACTTACGCAGCATTTGACGGATAATCACTTCGATGTGCTTGTCGTTGATCTTAACGCCCTGTAGACGGTAAACATCCTGTACTTCGTTCACAATGTAGTTTGCTACGTTGTGAATACCGCGAAGACGTAAGATGTCATGTGCCGCTTCTGGACCATCAGCAATAACTTCACCACGTTCGACTTTTTCACCTTCGAACACGTTTAGGTTACGCCACTTAGGGATCATTTCTTCATAATGTTCACCTCCCTCTGCAGGAGTGATCACTAGACGACGCTTACCCTTAGTTTCTTTACCGAATGAGATCGTACCAGAGATTTCTGCAAGAATGGCAGGCTCTTTTGGTTTACGCGCTTCGAATAAGTCAGCAACACGGGGTAGACCACCGGTGATATCACGAGTTTTAGACGATTCTTGTGGAATACGCGCTAAAGGGTCACCAACGTTGATTTTCGCGTTATCATCTTTCGATACAATCGCGTTACCCGGTAAGAAGTATTGAGCTGGTACATCTGTACCAGGGATCGTTAAGTCATTACCGTTTGCATCAACTAAACGAATGGCTGGACGCAATTCTTTACCTGCTGAAGTACGTGCACCTACGTCAAGTACCACGACAGAAGATAAACCTGTTAACTCATCAGTTTGACGAGTCATGGTTACGCCGTCGATCATATCAACGAATTTAACGCCACCGGCAACTTCAGAAATGATTGGATGAGTATGTGGATCCCAGTTAGCGATGATTTCGCCAGCCGCAACTTCACTGCCTTCCAATGTCTCTAATACGGTACCGTAAGGCACTTTGTAACGCTCTTTCTCACGCCCTAACTCATCAATGATGGCCAGTTCAGAAGAACGAGATACAATAACAAGCTTACCGTCGACGTTAGTAACATGCTTAGCATTGTGTAGCTTCAGAGCACCAGAGTTCTTAACTTGAACGTTGTTTTCTGCTGAGGCTCGAGATGCCGCGCCACCAATGTGGAACGTACGCATGGTTAACTGAGTACCAGGTTCACCAATTGATTGAGCTGCAACAACACCAATCGCTTCTCCGTGGTTAATAATATGACCACGAGCCAAGTCACGACCGTAACACGCTGCACACACACCGAAATCGGTATCACAGGTAATGACTGAACGTACAATGACTTCATCGATGCTGTGTTCTTCTAACGTATCACACCAGGCTTCATCAAGAAGCGTGTTGCGAGGAGCAAGCACTTCTTTTGTACCAGGCTTCATTACGTCAAGAGCAACCACACGACCTAGAACACGCTCGCGTAATGCTTCAACAACATCACCACCTTCAATAAGGGGTTTCATTGTTAGACCACGTTCAATACCACAGTCGTCTTCAATCACAACCAAATCTTGTGCAACATCGACTAAACGACGAGTTAAGTAACCCGAGTTAGCTGTCTTCAAGGCGGTATCGGCCAGACCCTTACGTGCACCGTGAGTAGAAATAAAGTACTGGAGTACGTTTAGGCCTTCACGGAAGTTAGCGGTAATGGGTGTTTCGATGATTGAGCCATCAGGCTTAGCCATCAAACCACGCATACCCGCTAACTGACGGATCTGTGCAGCACTACCACGAGCGCCCGAGTCAGCCATCATATAGATGCTGTTAAACGAATCTTGTTGTTCAGGTACACCATCACGGTTAATCACTGTCTCAGTTGACAGGTTGTCCATCATGGCTTTAGAGACTTTCTCGTTAGCACTTGCCCAGATATCGATAACTTTGTTGTAACGCTCACCCGCGGTGACAAGACCTGATTGGAACTGCTCTTGAATTTCAAGCACTTCTGCTTCAGCCTCAGCAACTAAGGTGTACTTTTCTTTAGGGATCTCCATGTCGTCAATACCGACAGAGGCACCAGAAATAGTCGCGTAACGGAAACCGGTATACATCAATTGGTCAGCAAAGATAACCGTATCTTTAAGGCCTAATTGACGATAACAAGTGTTCAATAACTTAGAAATTTGCTTTTTGCCCATGTTCTGGTTAACCAGTTCATATGACAAACCTGCTGGTAAAATCAGTGACAGCAATGCACGACCCACTGTCGTATCCACGATACGACGAGCTTCAGTACGCTCACCATCTTCACCAATAATGGTTTCAGTGATACGGACCTTAACGCGAGCATGTAATTCAGCAACACCAACAGCATAGGCTTTTTCTACTTCTGAAACAGAAGCAAATGCCATGCCTTCACCTTTACCGTTAACACATTCACGGCTAGTGTAGTACAAACCTAATACAACGTCTTGAGACGGAGTGATTACAGGCTCACCGTTAGCTGGTGACAAAATGTTGTTGGTCGACATCATTAGCGCACGAGCTTCTAACTGAGCCTCAAGCGTTAATGGTACGTGGACCGCCATTTGGTCACCATCGAAGTCGGCATTGTATGCCGCGCACACTAAAGGATGCAGTTGCATCGCTTTACCTTCAATCAATACTGGCTCAAATGCTTGAATACCCAGTCTGTGAAGTGTTGGTGCACGGTTAAGCATGACTGGATGTTCACGGATCACTTCGTCTAGTACATCCCATACTTCAGCCTGTTCGCGTTCAACCATTTTCTTAGCAGCTTTGATGGTCGTTGCTAGGCCACGACCTTCTAATTTGCCATAAATGAATGGTTTAAATAGCTCTAGCGCCATCTTTTTAGGAAGGCCACACTGATGCAGGCGTAAAGTAGGACCTACGGTAATAACTGAACGGCCTGAATAGTCAACACGTTTACCCAATAAGTTCTGACGGAAACGACCTTGCTTACCCTTGATCATATCAGCAAGAGATTTAAGTGGACGCTTGTTAGAACCTGTAATGGCACGACCGCGACGACCGTTATCTAGTAGCGCATCAACTGACTCTTGTAGCATACGTTTTTCGTTACGTACGATAATGTCAGGCGCAGCTAAATCTAATAGACGCTTTAAACGGTTGTTACGGTTGATCACGCGGCGGTACAAATCGTTTAGATCTGAAGTCGCGAAACGACCCCCATCTAGCGGCACTAATGGACGCAGATCGGGTGGCAGAACCGGTAGTACTTTTAAGATCATCCACTCTGGCTTGTTACCAGAAGTGAAAAATGCTTCCATCAACTTAAGGCGTTTAGTAACCTTTTTACGACGGGTTTCAGAGTTAATTGAAGGCAACTCTTCACGCATTTGTTCGATCTGTTCTGCTAAGTTAATAGCACGTAGCAATTCAAGAACTGCTTCGGCGCCCATCTTAGCTTCAAACTCATCACCGTATTCTTCTAACGCATCAAGATACGTTTCTTCAGTGAGCATTTGGCCGCGCTCAAGCGTGGTCATACCAGGCTCGATCACCACAAATGATTCAAAATACAGTACGCGTTCAATATCACGCAAGGTCATGTCCAGCATTAAGCCGATACGAGACGGAAGTGATTTTAAGAACCAAATGTGGGCAACTGGGCTAGCCAAATCAATGTGACCCATGCGTTCACGACGCACTTTAGTCTGGGTAACTTCTACGCCACACTTTTCACAAATTACACCACGATGCTTCAAACGCTTGTATTTACCACACAAACATTCGTAATCTTTAACTGGACCGAAGATACGCGCACAGAACAAACCTTCACGTTCAGGCTTGAATGTACGGTAGTTAATGGTTTCTGGCTTCTTTACTTCACCAAAAGACCAAGAACGGATTAGATCTGGCGAGGCCAAACCAATTTTAATACCGTTAAATTCTTCAGTCTTACTCTGCTGTTTAAGAAACTTTAATAAGTCTTTCACGTTTCTCTCCTGAAGGAGTTAAACCAGGTGCTTTGCGATGGCAAAGCACCCTTGGTTACCAAACATTGCTTAAGTGCGATGCTTACTCTTGATCCAACTCGATATTAATACCAAGCGAACGAATTTCCTTCAACAATACGTTGAAAGACTCAGGCATGCCAGGTTGCATCTGATAGTCACCGTCGACGATGTTTTTATACATCTGAGTACGACCGTTAACGTCATCTGACTTAACTGTTAGCATTTCTTGTAGAGTATAAGCTGCACCATATGCTTCCAGTGCCCACACTTCCATCTCACCGAAACGTTGACCACCGAATTGAGCTTTACCGCCCAATGGTTGTTGAGTCACTAAGCTGTACGAACCGGTTGAACGGGCGTGCATCTTGTCATCAACTAAGTGGTTCAGTTTAAGCATGTACATGTAACCCACGGTTACTTTACGCTCAAACTCGTTACCGGTACGGCCGTCACATAATGTCAACTGACCAGAGTCAGGTAAGCCTGCAAGAGCAAGCATTTGCTTGATCTCTTTCTCTTTAGCGCCGTCGAATGCCGGTGTAGCAATTGGAATACCACCTTTAAGGTTGGTCGCCAAACGCACAACTTCATCATCAGTGAACGAATCGATATCAACGCGCTGAAGCACGTCATCACCTAATTCATAAACTTGCTTGATGTAACCACGAAGTTCGGCAATTTCGCGCTGCTCTTCAAGCATAACGGCAATCTTATTACCGATACCCTTAGCGGCTGCACCCATGTGAACTTCAAGTACCTGACCTATGTTCATACGCGATGGTACGCCCAATGGGTTAAGTACGATGTCGACAGGATTACCTTGGTCATCATATGGCATGTCTTCAACTGGACAAATCATCGAGATAACACCTTTGTTACCATGACGACCCGCCATCTTGTCACCAGGCTGAATAGTACGTTTAACTGCAAGGTAAACCTTAACAATCTTCAGTACGCCAGGAGCCAAGTCATCACCTTGGGTGATCTTACGACGCTTGATTTCAAACTTTTTATCAAAGTCAGCTTTTAGCTCTTCGTGCTGTTCAGCTAACTGCTCTAATTCAGTTTGTTTTGTTTCATCGTCGATAACTTGAATTAACACGTCTTTACGTGGAATCTCAGCTAACTTAGCTTCAGAGTAACCCATGGACAGTAACAAGTTACGTGCACGGCCCAAGACGCCTTCTTCAAGGATCTTGAACTCTTCACCTAAATCTTTACGAGCTTCGCGAACATGCATTTCTTCAATTTCAAGCGCACGTTTGTCTTTCTCAACGCCGTCACGGGTAAATACCTGTACGTCGATGATGGTGCCTTTGACTGAGGTAGGAACACGTAATGAGCTGTCCTTAACATCAGAGGCTTTTTCACCAAAAATAGCTCGGAGTAGTTTCTCTTCTGGCGTTAACTGAGTTTCACCCTTAGGTGTCACTTTACCCACGAGAATGTCGCCACCCTTCACTTCTGCACCAATATAAACAATACCTGATTCATCTAGTTTAGATAAAGCAGACTCACCTACGTTTGGAATGTCAGCAGTGATTTCTTCGCTACCCAATTTAGTATCACGGGCAATACAAGAAAGCTCCTGAATATGGATAGTGGTGAAACGATCCTCTTGCGCAACGCGCTCAGAAATTAACATCGAATCTTCGAAGTTATAACCGTTCCAAGGCATAAATGCGATACGTATGTTCTGACCAAGAGCCAAATCACCTAAATCGGTAGATGGACCATCAGCCAATACGTCACCACGAACCACGGGCTCACCAAAAGAGCAACAAGGACGTTGGTTAATACAAGTGTTTTGGTTTGAGCGGGTATATTTAGTTAAGGTGTAAATGTCAATACCGGCTTCGCCTGCGTGTAGCTCATCTTCATTTACTTTAACTACGATACGGCTAGCATCAACATAATCAACCACGCCACCACGTTTGGCAACCACCACCACACCGGAGTCAACCGCAAGTGTACGCTCAATACCTGTACCAACTAACGGCTTATCAGCACGTAAAGTAGGTACGGCTTGACGTTGCATGTTTGCACCCATCAATGCACGGTTAGCATCATCGTGTTCTAAAAACGGAATTAATGATGCCGCAACAGAAATAATCTGCTGTGGTGATACGTCCATATACTGAATGGAGGCAGCACGCATAAAGGTTGATTCACCTTTATGACGACAAGCAATTTGCTCTTCAACCATGCGGTTATCATCATCAATTTCGATGTTTGCCTGTGCAATAACATAACGGCCTTCTTCGATTGCTGATAAGTATTCCACTTCATCAGTAATCACACCATCAACCACTTTGCGGTAAGGTGTTTCTAAGAAACCATAAGAGTTAGTGCGAGCAAAACTTGCTAACGAGTTGATTAGACCAATGTTTGGACCCTCAGGGGTCTCAATTGGACATAAACGACCATAATGCGTTGGATGTACGTCACGGACTTCAAAACCAGCACGTTCACGAGTCAAACCACCAGGACCAAGCGCAGAAATACGACGCTTATGCGTCACTTCTGACAATGGATTGTTTTGATCCATAAACTGTGACAACTGTGAAGAACCGAAGAATTCTTTCACGGCCGCAGAAATAGGTTTAGCGTTAATTAAGTCTTGTGGCATTAGCTCGTTTAAATCGCCTAATGATAGACGTTCACGAACCGCGCGCTCAACACGGACCAAACCAACACGGAACTGGTTTTCAGCCATCTCACCGACGCTACGAATACGACGGTTACCTAAGTGGTCAATATCGTCGACTTCATCATAACCGTTACGGATCTGGATGATTTTCTTCATAACGCATACGATGTCTTCTTTAGACAACACGCCATTACCTTCGTCTTCAGCAATCTCAAGGCGACGGTTGAACTTCATACGACCGACTTTAGATAAGTCATAACGTTCTTCACTGAAGAAGAGGTTTTGGAATAAACCTTCAGCTGCATCTTTAGTTGGTGGCTCGCCAGGACGCATCATACGGTAGATTTCAACTAACGCTTCTAAACGGTTAGTTGTAGAATCAATACGTAAGGTGTCAGCAATATAAGCACCCGAATCAAGATCATTGATATATAAAGTATCAATTTCCTTAATACCAGCCAGTGACAAGTTAGCTAAATCTTCTAAGCTAATCTCACTGTTGGCTGAGACTAAGACTTCACCAGTATCTTTATCGATATAGTCTTGTGCAGCATACTTACCAACGATGTAATCTACTGGTACTTCAAGCTCAGTAGTATTGGTTTTTTCAAGTTGCTTAATATGACGCGCAGTAATGCGACGGCCAGCTTCAACTAATAAAGTGCCTTCAGCATCTTTAATATCATAGCCTGCAGTTTCACCACGTAAACGCTCAGGCACAAGCGTCATAACTAATGACTCTTTTTTAATCTTAAACTCAATACGATCGAAGAATAAATCGAGTATATCTTGAGTTGAATAATCAAGCGCACGTAAGATAATGGTCGCAGGTAATTTACGACGTCGATCAATACGGACGAATAGAGCATCTTTAGGATCAAATTCAAAATCAAGCCATGAACCACGATAAGGAATAATACGTGCGTTATACAGTACCTTACCAGAAGAATGGGTTTTGCCACGGTCATGATCAAAGAACACACCTGGAGAACGATGTAACTGAGACACGATGACACGCTCAGTACCGTTAATAACGAAAGTACCGTTATCAGTCATCATAGGAATATCACCCATGTAGACTTCTTGCTCTTTAATGTCTTTAACAGTGCCAGCAGCAGCTTCACGGTCAAACAACACCATGCGTAATTTAACGCGTAGTGGTGCCGAATAAGTAACACCGCGGATCTGACATTCTTTCACATCAAAAACTGGCTCACCTAGCTTGTAGCTGACATATTTCAGCTCAGAATAGCCAGAAAAGCTCTTGATAGGAAAAACGCTACGGAATGCGGCTTCAAAGCCACGCTCACCCGTAGGATCTTGATCGGTGAACTTCTTAAAAGAGTCTAACTGGATTGACAATAAATAAGGAATGTCCAATACTTTTGGACGCTTACCAAAGTCTTTGCGAATACGCTTCTTTTCAGAATAGGAGTAAACCATGGGTTTCCTCTGCTTACGAGATGTGACCAAGACTGAAATAATATAATTAAATCAGCACGTTTGCCCATCACCGTTGATGGCAAGAACCTAACCAGTAATCTCTGCTAGGAACTGCTAAAACTGGCGACAAACGGTGAAAAAAAATCGCCTGCGCTTAAAGCGCAAAAAAGGCCGACGGTTAAATAACCCCCAGCCTTCACCCAATTGCTTGGGTGATGTAAGCTAAATTATCGCTTACTTAACTTCAACAGAAGCGCCTGCGGCTTCTAATGTAGCTTTAAGTGTTGCGGCTTCTTCTTTGCTTACGCCTTCTTTAACAGCGATTGGCGAAGATTCAGACATAGTCTTAGCTTCTTTCAAGCCTAGGCCTGTTGCGCTACGTAGAGCTTTAATCACAGAAACTTTATTTTCACCGTGAGAAGTAAGCACTACATCAAATTCTGTTTGCTCTTCAACAACAGCTACATCGCCGCCGCCAGAAACAACTGCTGCAGCAGCAGAAACGCCGAATTTTTCTTCCATAGCTTCGATTAGTTCAACAACTTCCATTACAGACATTGCTGCGAAAGCTTCTAAGATTTGGTCTTTAGTGATAGACATTAGAAATATTTCCTATTGTTCTGAATTCAATTTTATTAAGATGCCAGCTTATAATTAAGCGGCGTCTTGTTTTTGATCGCGAAGGGCGGCCAAAGTACGAACGAATTTGCCAGCAGATGCTTCTTTCATAGTCATCATCAACTGAGCTAGTGCTTCATCGTATGTTGGTAGTTTCGCTAAACGATCAATATCAGCTGCAGGGATAAACATCCCTTCGAAAGCTGCACCTTTAACTTCAAATTTATCTTGTCCCTTGGCGAAGTCTTTTAAAAGACGCGCAGCAGCACCTGGGTGCTCATTAGAGAAAGCTATTAAAGTTGGGCCAGTGAACGTTTCTGCTAGGCACTCAAAAGCTGTACCTTCTAGTGCAAGACGAGCAAGAGTGTTACGTACTACACGTACAAACACACCATTTTCGCGAGCAGCTTTACGCAGACCGTTCATAGCACCTACAGTCACGCCGCGTGAATCGGCGACAACTGCAGAAAGTGCACCTTTGGCAGCTTCGTTGACTTCAGCAACAATTGCCTTTTTGTCTTCGAGTCTTAATGCCATTGGCTTTACTCCTGGATTCTACCTAGGGAATTCCCTAGTATTTACCAAATTAAACACTTATGTGAATAATTACTTACGGTGCAGATATTCCAGTAAAAAAATTGCTGGGGCCTGACACCGTCTACGCTGGAAATTAAGTTAATCTCGCGATTAACACCTGCGGTCTTGGACGGAAACCGTTTGTGTTAGGCAAAAATTCGAAAATTTTTGCACAACAACGGCTTCAACCCACAAAGTGCGCATATTATAGACTAATATACCCACCTTGTATATTACTTCGCTTCTTCCAGTGAACCCTGGTCAATAGAAACGCCTGCACCCATAGTGGTGGAGAGGCTTACTTTTTCAATGTAAATGCCTTTTGCAACTGCAGGCTTAGCCTTTTTCAGTGCTGACACTAACGATTCTAAGTTTTCTTTTAACTGTTCAGTGGTGAAACTGACTTTACCGATAGTAGTGTGAATAATACCGTTCTTGTCGTTTCTGTAACGAACTTGACCCGCTTTGGCATTCTTAACGGCTTCAGCAACGTTTGGCGTTACTGTACCCGTTTTAGGGTTAGGCATTAAACCACGAGGGCCTAAAATTTGACCTAACATACCAACAACGCGCATGGCATCTGGAGATGCAATAACAACGTCAAAGTTCATTTCGCCAGCTTTAACTTGTGCAGCAAGATCTTCCATACCCACGAGTTCTGCGCCAGCAGCTTTAGCCGCTTCAGCGTTAGCACCTTGAGTGAATACAGCAACACGAACGTCACGACCAGTACCATTAGGAAGTACAGTTGCACCACGTACGTTTTGATCTGATTTACGAGGATCAATACCTAGGTTAACAGCAACGTCAACACTTTCTACGAATTTAGCAGTCGCTAATTCTTTTAAAAGTGTTACAGCTTCGCTGATGTCATATAATTTTGTTACATCAACTTTTTCGCGGATAACGCGAGCACGCTTAGTTAGCTTTGCCATTATATTAGTCCTCTACTACCAAACCCATTGAACGTGCAGTACCTTCAATTGAGCGAATCATCGCTTCAATATCAGCACCAGTCATATCAGCGGCTTTAGATTCAGCAATTTCCTGAACGTCGCTACGCTTGATGGTTCCTACTTTTTCAGTATTAGGACGGCCAGAACCTGATTTCAGACCCGCTGCTTTAAGCAGTAGGAAAGACGCAGGTGGAGTCTTAGTTACAAAAGTGAAAGAACGGTCGCTAAAAACAGTGATAACAACAGGAATCGGCATACCTTTCTCGAACTTTTCAGTACGAGCATTGAATGCTTTACAGAATTCCATGATGTTCACACCTTTTTGACCCAAAGCAGGACCAACTGGTGGGGACGGGTTTGCAGCACCGGCGGCTACTTGTAGCTTAATATAAGCATCAATTTTCTTTGCCATGTCGACATTTTCCTCTATTTGGGTTCAAACGCATGTTGGCGACATGCCAAAACGCTCCCCTGAAACAACGGGTGCGGATTATATAAAAATCTGCACTCGCAAACAATATTTATTTGTAGTTATTTTAATCAGGTTTTTTCTACCTGATTAAAATCTAATTCTACTGGTGTTGAGCGACCGAAAATCATCACAGAAACCTTAATACGGTTCTTATCATAATCGACTTCTTCGATAGTGCCGTTAAAGTCCGCAAACGGACCATCACTGACACGAACAACTTCACCAGGCTCATACATAATGCGATGAGTGGGAGATTCCACAGTATCTTGAAGACGTTGAAGAATAGCGTTAGCTTCCTTGTCCGAAATCGGCGAAGGACGATCGGATGTTCCACCAATAAAGCCCATTACACGAGGAATACTTTTTACTAAGTGCCAGCTGTCGTCATTCATTTCCATCTGGACTAATACATAACCAGGGAAAAATTTACGTTCGCTTTTGCGGCGTTGTCCCGCACGCATTTCAACGACTTCTTCAGTAGGAACTAATATCTCACCAAAGAACTCTTCCATGTTATACATTTTAATGTATTCAAGCAGTGTTTTAAGCACACGGCCTTCATAACCAGAAAAGGCTTGGATCACATACCATCTTTTTTTTGCTTCTGTAGCTTCAGTCATTTTAGATGCCTATACGCCAGTAATTAAATTGACTACTCGTAACAATACCGCATCTAATCCCCAAAGGATCAATGCCATTACAGCGGTCGCTGCAAGTACAATAAAAGTAGTGTTTAGTGCCTCTTGGCGAGTAGGCCACACAACTTTACGCACTTCAATTTGTGCTTCTCGAGCAAAAGACTGTGCCTGTTTGCCCTTAACTGTCTGTAATGCAATGATACCTGCAATAGCGAAGGCAATAATGACCCCAGCTACACGAGCCACAACGTTAGCATCTGTATAAAATTGATTGCCAATTACAGCAGCAGCGACTAATAATGCTGCTACGCCCCACTTTACCATATCCAAAGAATTACTCTGGTTTTCAGTATTTGTTGTCATCGGTTAATTCCGTTACTTACTACGACCTGAGCTTAGCTTGGTAAACAACATATTTACCAAATCCATATTCCCGAATTCCCCCGAAAATACATAAGCACAGGGTCAAAAATCGGCCTAGATTGTATTCTTATTCAGTTTTTTTCGCAACAATACGGGTAAAGTTAGCGTAGCAAATCCGACAAAAAATCAATTTAGCAGGCCAACCTTACCCTAACAGCACCTTAACAGCAAAAAAGGAAGCCGAAGCTTCCTTTTCAGTGCTCACTATCGTCGCTATTAGGCGATGATTTTAGCTACTACACCCGCACCAACTGTACGGCCGCCTTCACGGATAGCGAAGCGTAAACCGTCGTCCATCGCAACTGGGTGGATCAAAGTCACTACCATCTTGATGTTATCACCAGGCATAACCATTTCTACGCCTTCTGGTAACTCAACTGTGCCTGTTACGTCTGTGGTACGGAAAAAGAACTGTGGACGGTAACCTTTGAAGAATGGAGTATGACGTCCGCCTTCTTCTTTGGATAGCACGTACACTTCTGATTCAAATGTAGTATGTGGATTGATTGAACCTGGCTTCGCTAGTACTTGACCACGTTCTACGTCATCACGTTTTGTACCACGTAATAACACACCACAGTTCTCGCCTGCACGACCTTCGTCAAGCAATTTACGGAACATTTCAACACCCGTACAGGTGGTTTTCGTTGTCGGTCTGATACCTACAATTTCAACATCGTCACCAATACGAACAACACCACGTTCAACACGACCTGTTACCACGGTTCCACGACCTGAAATCGAGAATACATCTTCGATTGGAAGTAGGAATGGCTTATCGATATCACGCTCTGGCTCTGGAATATACGTGTCTAAAGCATCTGCAAGCTCAATAATTTTCGCTTCCCACTCTGCCTGACCTTCTAGAGCCTTAAGCGCTGAACCTTGAATTACAGGTAAATCATCACCTGGGAAATCGTATTCTGAAAGCAATTCACGCACTTCCATCTCTACTAATTCTAGTAATTCTTCATCATCTACCATGTCACATTTGTTCATGAATACGATGATAAAAGGAACGCCTACTTGACGAGAAAGCAAAATGTGCTCACGCGTTTGTGGCATTGGGCCGTCTGTCGCTGCTACTACTAAAATTGCACCGTCCATCTGGGCTGCACCGGTAATCATGTTTTTAACATAATCCGCGTGACCTGGACAATCTACGTGCGCATAGTGACGTGCTGGAGTGTCATATTCGATGTGAGAAGTATTAATAGTAATACCGCGCTCACGCTCTTCTGGAGCATTATCGATTTGAGCGAAGTTACGAGCTTCACCACCATAGGTTTTAGACAAAACAGCAGAAATTGCAGCTGTTAGAGTTGTTTTACCATGGTCAACATGACCGATGGTGCCCACGTTTACATGGGGCTTGTTACGTTCAAATTTAGCTTTTGCCATGGTATTGCCTCAGTCCAATTATCTTGGTGATGAAAACACATATAGTGAAAATCCGATGCATAAAATGACATCGAATCGATTATTTAGGTTTAGGAAGCTTATTCATGACAGGCTGGCGGTGGGCATATTCGAACTGCCGACCTCACCCTTACCAGGGTGCGCTCTACCAACTGAGCCATATCAGCGAACAAATTTGGAGCGGATGGCGGGAATCGAACCCGCGTTATCAGCTTGGAAGGCTGGAGTAATACCATTATACGACATCCGCGCAACCTATTTAGGCTACCTAACTACCTAGAAAATGGTGGAGGGAGAAGGATTCGAACCTTCGAAGGCTGAGCCGTCAGATTTACAGTCTGATCCCTTTGGCCACTCGGGAACCCCTCCAGAAAAATGGTGCCGGCACCAAGAGTCGAACTCGGGACCTACTGATTACAAGTCAGTTGCTCTACCAACTGAGCTATGCCGGCGCATCATTTCGGGTTCGCATATTAGGTAAATGTGCTCGTGAGTGCAATAGGAAAATGATAAAAAACCGAAAAAAAGTTCCAAATGAGGTTTTTTTACCCATGTTTGCCCGATAAAGTGCAATTTGTAGACAAGTGTAAATAGCGATCACCACAAATGAGGACCAACCTATTGTCGCCATTTATTCGATAGTGTAATGTGCCTGACCAACCTAAAGGAATGGTATGAACCCAATTAACTCAATACAAGATGCACTTTACTTTGTTTTTCGGCGCGAACATTGGGCTGAATTACGCAAGTCAGTGCCACTCACATTGAATGAGGCTGAATTAGAAAATCTGCTTGGGATGAATGAGAAACTGTCTTTAGATGAAGTCACTGACATTTACCTTCCTCTCAGTCGTTTACTGAATTTATTTGTCGGGTCTAAACAACAACGTGGACTTGTTCTGGATAATTTTCTCGAACAAAAAGCCTCTCCAAGCCCCTATATTATTAGTATTGGTGGGAGTGTCGCTGTGGGTAAGAGTACCACTGCGCGTATTTTACAAACGTTATTACAGCGTTGGCCTGAGCATCCTAAAGTTGATTTAGTTACCACTGATGGCTTTTTATATCCATTAGCAGATTTGAAACGCAAAGGGTTACTTCAACATAAAGGCTTTCCTGAAAGCTATGACATGAAAATGTTGGTCGAATTTATTACTGCCGTAAAAGCAGGCAATAAAGAGGTTCTTGCCCCCCTATACTCCCATGTAACATATGATAGACGTCACGATGAACATCAAGCCATTCGTCAGCCTGATATTTTAATCTTAGAAGGACTCAATGTACTGCAGACTGATTTAGATAACCCGATTGACACGAGAAGGCCGTTTGTTTCTGATTTTGTCGATTTTTCGATTTATGTTGATGCTGAAGAGTCTCTACTGAAAAATTGGTACCAACAGCGTTTTTTACAATTCAGGCAAGGTGCATTTAGTGATCCTAACTCATTCTTTCATCACTATTGCTCGTTATCCGATCATGAAGCAAATGTAATCGCCGCAAACATTTGGGATACGATAAACGGTCCAAATTTATCATTAAACATTCAGCCTTCACGAAAACGGGCCCATCTTATTTTGCAAAAGGGACCGAACCACTTAATGGACCGCGTGTTACTGAAGAAATAACAGCAATTTAGCCTAAAACTAAGCTAATGCAGACCCCTCTAGCGCGTTGCTCTTAGACTAATTTCACCGCCGATATAGTGCTTAACACCTTGGTCGTTTTCAAGCAATAAAGCCCCTTGTTCATCAATGCCACGGCAAATTCCATTGACTGAATTAGGTGCCATCAGCAAGGTAACATCTCGATTAACAAATAAATCAACTGCATTCCAACGCCCCGTAAAAGCACTCAAACCTTGCTGTTCAAATAACTGCAAATCGGCCTTAAGAATTTGATGTAGTTTTATTAACAGTTCAGTTTTATCAGGCATATTGTTCAAATTGGAAAGATCACTCCACGGTTGATCAATTAAATCACCCTGCGCGGCAGACATACTCATATTAATACCCAAACCCACAACAAGTTCGGTTTGTTGTGAGGAAGAATGCGATATTTCTATTAACACCCCAGCCAATTTATTACCATCAAGGTAAATATCGTTGGGCCACTTTAACCCCAATCCCTCTACGCCAAAATCTGCTAACGATTTAACAATAGAACAACCAATGACTAAACTTAAGCCACTGGCATGAGTCATATCATTATCTAAGCGCCAAAACATAGAGGCATAAATATGGTGTCCATAAGGTGACTGCCATTGTCGCCCTCTGCGGCCTCGGCCGGCAGATTGATATTCAGCGATGCAAATATCACCCGATTTAAGGTCCTTAATGTGCCCAAGCATAAATGCATTCGTGCTGGTCGTTTCATCAAAATAAAAACAGCGACCATCAACACTATTCACAAGATGTGATTCATTTACCAGTGATATGGGATTTGCTAACTTGTAACCTTTGCCTTTTACACTGTAGATCTCTATGCCGTAGGTTTTCAATGCATCAATATGTTGATTAATTGCAGCACGTGTCAGCGATAATGATTGCGCAATCACCTCGCCAGACACAAAATGCTGGTGATTTAAACTCGCTAAAATTTGTCGCTTGCGCAGCCAATGGTCATTCATTCTATTTCGATCTCCCCAGTTGAACCGATGATCCTTGGTTCAGGTTGAAGTTTTATAGCAAATTTTTCATATACATGGCGAATAACGTATTGTGCGAGTTCACAAATTTGTGCCCCCGTTGCTTGACCTAAATTAACTAAAACGAGTGCCTGTTCGTTATGCACTGCTGCATCACCTATTTGCACACCTTTTAACCCCGCCTGTTCAATTAGCCACCCTGCGGCTAATTTAACCCGACCATCCGCTTGTTCATAAGCGACTAATTCGGTATGACATTGTTTTAACGTTAAATAGTTCTCTTTACTCACCAGTGGATTTTTAAAAAAACTGCCTACATTACCCAAGACGTTCGGATCGGGTAATTTGGATTTCCGCACCTGACATACGCAGTCAAATATTTGCTGGGCGACGACGTTAGCGGGGTCAAATTGTTGTAGTGGTCCATAATTAACCACTGCTTGCCAATCTTTTGCAAGCTTAAACGTGACCGCGGTAATTACCGCCTTGTTTTTCAGTTGCTGCTTAAAAATAGACTCTCGGTAACCAAACTGGCATTGCTCGTTTTCAAAATAAACCAATTTTCCCGTGTCCAGTAGCAGAGCTTCTACGCGATAGCAGTGTTGGCTAAACTCAACGCCATAGGCTCCAATATTTTGTATTGGAGCCGCGCCAACCGTGCCAGGGATCAGGGCCATATTTTCTAAACCATAAATGTGTTTAGTTAAACAATATTCAACCAATTGATGCCAATTTTCACCCGCTTGTGCAGTAAGGTAATAAAAATCATCATCCTCCTGGATCTCAATCCCTACGGTAGAGACCTTAACAACCGTTCCCTGATAATCATCAGTAAAGACAACATTGCTGCCCCCACCGAGTATAAACATAGGGGTTTGTTGTTGATAAAGCATAATGCATGTCTTTATTAACGCCTCTTTACTAGTGACTTCCACCAAAGAGGTGCAACGCTGATTAAGACCAAGTGTGTTTAATGAGGTAAGAGTAATAGGCATAAAGGCATCAAATTCTAAAATATATTGCATTGTAGCAGGGAATGCGTTGAAAAATTAACAGGATCCTCGGTAAAAATCACACTGTAACCCGCAATAAATTACAATGCTAAAAATTGTATTTCCCATTTAACATGCCTAAAAATAGTCAACATCATGAAAACAACTCGATTGACTGGAACTCAACTTTTTTGCGCCTCAAAAAATGGGGGGCAATGGTGCGATGACAGTACCAGAGCGATGTAGTAAACATGCTGCTGACCTAAGACCTTTATTACCCGTAAAAAGCCAAGTAGAGCGGCATGGTACAAGCTGATTTAACACGATGAACAGAACTCGACGTTGAAAACACCAAATTAAAAAAATGTTGGCTGATGTCAGTTTACCAAACATGGCTTTAAGGGAAATGGTTGAAAAAAAGGTAAAGCCAACTGAGCATAACATGTTAACCCAATATGCAGCCATTGAGCTTAGATTAGGGGCTTAGATAGAGGCTTGTGCTGGCTTGTAATGCACTTAAGATGAGTCGGTGTACTTATAACTATTGACCTAAACGAATGGATGATAGTGAGTTGATTGATGCTGTCAGACTCTTAGCTGAGAAACATCCTCGCCATGGATTTGGTAAACATTGAGCTTTGGTTGGGACTTAGATAGGGGCTTGTGCTGACTTGTAATGCACTTAAGATGAGTCGATGTACTTATCGAATGGATGATAGTGAGTTGATTGATGCTGTTAGACTCTTAGCTGAGAAACATCCTCGCCATCGATTTGGTAAACATTGAGCCTGGATTGGATAAAATTTATCAACATTTGCGTTTGATTGGACATAGTTGAAACCATAAGCGAGTTTATCAGCTTTCTGTGGCTTAACACTTAATTTGAGCCGTAACGGTAGAAACGATTACCAAGCCGTCACCCAATGCCTTTAACCGTTAATGTTATTGATGATGACAATCGTGAGTTGTTAGCCATTAAATTCGATTCTAGTTACCCGTCAGATAGTGTCATTCGAGTGCTCGATTGAATTGCACAATACCGAGATTATCCGCAGTGTTTAAGACAAGATAACGGCCAACGTTTATTTCAAATAAGCTTGAAGCTTGGGCGAAGGAACAGAGTATACATTTAGGTTTCATGAAACTGGGTAAACCGACTCAACATGCATTTATAGAGTGATTTAATCGGGTATATCAACATGAAGTATTAGCATATTATTTATTGAACAGCTTAACTGAAATTCAATAAGTAACGGATAGTTGGATGAACGAGTAATACCACTATGATGGCCACATGGATCATTAAATGATTTACCGCTAAAGGAATACGACCAATTAGCCTAGGAAAACGATCCTAATATTTAATCTAAATTTGTGATGGATACATAACCGCTGCGGGTGGAGAAATCGTTGCCTTCGTAGAACTTGCTTTATGGGCATAAAAGCGGCTGATATTAAGCTTATGTTATCGACAGAATGCCGTAATGGTTAAGCCGCTAGCAGGTTGCTGCTGGATCAACGCCGTCCACTCATCATGAGCACGTTTAATCAAACTCCGAATGTATGCTCAGGCGTTACAATAACGGGATCACGATATCAACTGAAGGCGTACTGGTTCGGATGTTTACGTTTGGCAGCAAATTGACATCCAGAGTGCTTTGGGCAATTTAGGTAAAAAACACACAGCAAAAAGCCCTAGCAGAATATGCTAGGGCTTTTGCTTTATTTGGCGCCTGGAAATGACCTACTTTCACATGGGGAGACCCCAAACTATCATCGGCGATACTGTGTTTCACTGCT
>Ga0314771_100064_pt1 | contig 47075 bp, 46 predicted proteins | sample MetaGCB42018_FD_204522 | JGI IMG/M metagenome (GOLD analysis project Ga0314771, IMG submission 204522) | Cryopeg brine microbial communities from Beaufort Sea near Barrow, Alaska, United States - CB4 2018 | ecosystem: Environmental > Aquatic > Marine > Coastal | place: USA: Alaska | collected...
ATTCTTTGCCAAATCAATCGCAATAGTGGTAACTTTCATGGTGGACGCTCCTTAAGTAACTGTGTGGTTCAACATCAGTTTGGCGCATTGACGCCGTATTAGGGAGCGTCCATCTCATCACCCATTTTATGATACAAAATCCGAGTCGTTGGTCAGGTGACATTAAGAATTGGAAGCCAATTAAAGACGTTCATCTTAACCCCGAGAAATAAAAGGTTGAAATAAAAGAGAATAAGGTGGCATAGGTTTAAACATCAGGCGACAACTCCCTTGAAAAACACCGGATCGGAGCGCAATGAGATGAAAAAATCTGTTCAAATCAACCTTGACTGCGGTTTTCTTCTTCCTATACTTAGTCCGAGTGCGTACGTAACAAAAGGGCACTACAGGCGGCTACAACGAAGGAGAGTGAATATGTCAACTGTTACCGATAAAACGAAAGAAGAGGAATTGGCTGCCAGTAAGGAAGCGGTCACGAGTGCCTACGATAAATTAGTAGAGGCTAAAGAGCATTTTAGATTGGCTGCAGAAGCGGCTGGTGTCGACATGAAACAAGCGGCTGCCGAACAATTACAGAAAGGTCGGGCCAAAACCGAAGAACTGGGTGAACAGGCCTCCGTTTTCGTCCGTGAAAAACCGCTGGCTACCTTGGGTATCGCCTTTATTATCGGTTATGTCCTCTCGCAATTATTTTCCCGTAAATGATCGACAACACTGAATCAGCAAGCTCGGGTGATAACCCTGAAAAACCCGAGCAGTTAGATGATCTGCAACTCTGGGCCAGCTGGTTGCAGCAGGCGACGACCATAAGCACCGATATCTTTCAGTTAGTACAACTTGAATTGCGACTTGCTATTTCGGACAGCAAACGCCTGTTGGTGTTGGCTCTGTTGTTTGTGCCGATACTAATACTGGTCTGGATTAGTTTTACTGTCTTGCTGGCCTGGTTGGTTTATCTGGTCAACACCTCAGCTACTCAGGGGTTACTCGCTCTTTTTATTAGCCAGATATTAGCTTTGCTGGGTATTTGTCTGGGCTGGTGGCATTATAAGAAAAGCCTGAGTTTGCCGCTGACCCGAGAGCATATTCAACGACTGAACGCAGGGCAGAGCCATGACACGTAAATCCTTGCGCCATGAGATTCAAACAGTCAGTCAGCGCTTGTACTTACGTCAGGCGCGATTTCACCGGACTAGAGAGCAGTCAATCATTGCGCTACAAAAAATAGAACCTTATTTAATGATGGGTACAGGTCTGATTGCCGGGGCAGTTACGAGTGCCATGGGTTGGCGCAAGGCTTATACTGCCGTTAGTTTTAGTTTTAGTTTATATTCTTTTCTGATAAGTCTCCCCGGTCGCTTGATGGGTATAAGTAATGATTGATATTGATCTGGAGCCGGTTGCGATCAACAAGCCATTAAGTACCGATCTAACTGCTGATATGGCTCCCCGGCGTCCTGTCTTGACGTTGGCGAGCTACTGGTTACTCGCACTAGCGCTGCTGTATACCCTGTATTTCGCCAAATCGTTGCTAATTCCTATAGTAGTAGCACTGTTGTTTTCGTTGTTACTCAGCCCCTTAGTGACATTATTCAAGCGTTTTTACATACCTCGATCGGTATCGGCTATTTTACTGCTAACAATAATTGGCGTTCCCGTTACTATATTGGCCATCGAGCTGGCAGAGCCTTCTCAAAAATGGCTATCAGAACTTCCCCAACTCTCAGCTAAGTTGACTAAACAACTGGATCATATTAGCCTGGCTATGAGCCCTGATGCAGATTCAGTGAAGGCGGAATCATTGCCGCCGACTAAGGACAAAAGTTTCAGTTTATTTGGCTTTTTCAGTAGCGATGAAGAGCCAGAAGCCACACAGGAAGAAATCACTACCGGTAAAAGTGCACTATCAGCGCGGGTTATGCAGGGAGGAATAGAAATAATTGTCTCGGTTCTGGGGGGAGCACCAGTCGTCATTGCCCAGTTTATGACCTTTGTCATCCTGGTGCTGTTTCTACTTATCCTTGGTCCTGGGTTATATGACAACTATCTGGATATTTTCCCGTCTGGCGAAGATAAACGCCTTTCGGTTGAGCTTGTTGGTAAAGTCCAAAAGGAATTATCGCGTTATATCATCACAATGACCATTATCAACATTGGACTGGGAACGGTGACTGCCGGCGTATTTTGGTTGATGGGTGTGGATGATGCGTTGCTCTGGGGCGCTCTGGTTGTCTTGCTTAACTTTGCCCCCTACGTTGGTCCCCTTATCGCTATCCTTATACTTAGCCTTGCCGGTATTTCTCAGTACGGCATGGATCTCGTTTCACTGATACCGGCCAGCGTTTTTTTTGGCATCAACCTGTTAGAATCCCAATTTATAACCCCCGCAGTACTGGGCCGTCACATGCGGCTCAACCCGTTAATATTAATTCTGTGGCTGCTTATCTGGGGCTGGCTTTGGGGACCGGCGGGTGTACTGCTGGCAGTTCCACTCCTTGTGTGTATCAAGCTGGCTGCTGGGCAATTGCAAATAATGACCCCTTGGGTAGAGTTAATTGAGACGATCGCCTGAGCTTCGTTCAGTTTAAGGGGGAGATAAAGAGAGGGTTTACAGGAGCCTAACTACCTTGAAAAACAGCATCCGCAGAACTATAGGTCATCACGTAGCAAGGCCGAGTGTAGAGGAACAACAATAGCCATTTTCTAGGCAATTCCCCCCTAATACACAGCTCCCAGACACTCACCGTACCGAAACTAAAGAGATAAAAATCGTAATGTTCCGGGAAAATATTCGTACATAATGAGTGCATGCCCTCCTAATAGTATAAATTACTAAGCAGGCACTAGTGATGGTTATATTTGGGAGAAAGCGAGCGTAAATGGGGGGGATTTATCAGTCAAATAGGGTAAAAGTTCTAACTCGATGTATGGACAGCTCAACTCTAGCAACTAGCCTAGAGTTACGGTAACTATTAAGGAGACCATACAATGTTAAAATCTAAAGAAATTAACCATGCCACCCATTTTATGATAATTAACATAACTGCTTTTAGCTTTAGTTGCGATAACCTTCTGGACTATTCAAATGTATAAATTGTATGGGAATTATCAACAAACTGAGCGCTAGATGGAGAATGGTGAGCAATGCGGTAGATCCAACACAGCACTAGTGGCTTGATTGATATCAAGCTGGAAATCAGGTTATTGTTTTAGTGTTAGTTTTAGTTTTAGTGTTAGTTCTAGTTTTAGATATTAAGCCTTAAGCGCACAGCCAGCGCTGGCAGTTTGAAGCGCTTTGGCGTCGTAGATGCTCACAATATTCTGTTAAGGCAGGTAAAGCACCTACCGCACCTTTAAATAAGGCGCCAAACTCTGTGGTGATTTTTAACCAGTTTTCAGCGGGAATATTGAGTCTATTGAGAATATCTTGGCTACTTGAACTAATTGCCCCTCGCTTATCTTGACGAATAATTCTCCCGGTATCTTCAACCAGCACTATGTAGTCTTTTACTCTGAACATTAAACCATTAGGCATGTTTACATGCTCATTACCGACAAAAGGCAAAAATTCTGCTGGTTGTTCACCTTTTATCACTGAGCTTATTCGACGTTGAATGCTGGTGTAATCAGAGGTTTCTGGTGTGGTGGCCATCTTGGCGCGTATAGGCCTTTCTATTAATAAAGAATGGTCGACATAAGCCATACAAGCTAATACTGCAGCTTCATCTAATAAGGCTTGGGATTTGAATTTTCCTTCCCACAAATTCATCGGGAATGGATTTGAACAGCTTTAGCTGGCCCGAAGGGTGAGCGCCATGGATGGCGGCGAATAAAATCTGCCAGTACAGTTATCTTCTTTGTTAGCCATTCTAGCTATCGGCTCACTGAGTGAGCGCATAAACCAACTGATATCGACTAAGCGTTGTCTGTACTTGGCTATACAATCATTCACTGTGTTAAGTTCAAATTCGTTTAGGTCTTCACCTTTAACAAACTTCTGCGTCAGTAATGTCTCTTGAAAGCCTTTGTGCCACTGAACCAACACGTCTTTATCTGACCAATGTTTCACTTTGTCTGTATCGACTTTCACAACGACATCTAAGTGATTGCTCCCTGCTTTTTAACAAGAATGCATAAGCACAAATATCAATGGCAAAAATGGTCGCCAGCTCAAGAACACGTGAATCAACCCACTCTCGGCGATGCTCAAAGTTTTCGCCTGTCGAGTTATCAATACCACAGAGAAAAGCCTTACGCACCACACGCGAACAGCAGTGGCAACTTTCTATAAACAGGGAGTAGGCGTGTCATCTAGGCTAACAATGGTTTGTCTTGGCCTAGCCATCATTCATTACCTGCAAGTAAATATAGATAACTAAAGACTAGAGAAATGGTTAAATATTCGCCAATAATTTTGGGTGGCCTTGTTATTAGCCTTGTTATTAGCCTTGTTATTAAGGTTCAATCTCGCCGTGAATTATTCAAAGGTTTACGGCAGGAAATCCGATATTGCGGCCATTAACCTTTTAGATAATTTAAATGAAATAGAATCTTATTCTTAACTAAAAACTGTCTAGTGAAGTGGATAAAATGCATAATTTATAGGCTACTGACCACTTAATTTAGCCTAAAAAAGTTATGAATTTACTTCTTTAATATGTGCGTGTTATTTATTACACTCACGAAATTTATCGATGAACCATCTTATTGCCCTGCCTTTGTTATTTGTTCTCCAGCCAATGAACAGAGGAGTTAATGGTGCATCTTTAGCGATCTTAAGGGAAACCAGCTCTCCAGTTTCAAGGTGATTAGTAATACGATGTGTCGGTAAAAAACCAACTCCTAGCCCTCTAATTTGAGCTGATATCTTTTGCTCCATCGAGGCAACTCGTAACACTGTTTGCTTCTCAAATATCCTATGAGTCATGGCGGGGGACCTTTTTGAAGAATCTTTAATGATAATTGAATGAAATGGCTTGATATCATCTTCTGATAAAGGGAGATCGTATTCGAGTAAAGGGTGATTTTTCCCTACCACAAATTGCCAATCCGCTACTTTAATTTCTTCAAACTTAATTCCTTGAGTGCTTATTTCTGGGTGGGGTGCCCCGATGACTAAGTCAGCTCTATTTTCAACAATTGCATCCCAACTCCCTGCTAATACTTCTTCAGTGATATTAACTTCAACACGGGTTTGAAGTTTATAAAACTCTTCAACGACATTATATAACTCTTCAATATCATAAATAGTATCGAGTGCTATAGTGATATGAGATTCCCAGCCACTGTCTACTTGTTTTGCTGTTTCTACAATACTTTGAGCTGCTTTTAGTAATTCTCGACCTTGATCAAGTAGCACTTTACCCGCAGGCGTTAAGATAGATCTTCGACCTTCTCGTCGATAAATCATAATCCCTAAATCTTCTTCTAATTTCTGTACCGTATAAGTAATTGTGGACGGTACGCGATATAAAGCGGCTGCCGCTGCGGCAAAGCTGCCTTTTCTGTCTATCGCATCCAACACTTCACAAGCTTCTAAAGATAATTTCACTAGCCCACCTATTGATATTTTGATACTGATATCAATGTTCAGTCAATTCGAACATATTTGTCAGTATTACTTTGTTTTAATCAAATTTTTTGAATATATAATAGCTTTACAGTTCGAAAAAACAAAATAGTAAGTTGATTTTTGTTATCAGCTAGTAATGAAAGAGGAAATTAAAATGCAGTTATTAAGTAAAGATTCATTACACAGAGGTGGATTTGCAGGATTAAAAGAAACCCGTCTTGTTGTTGATAACAAAATTGGCGGACAAAACGATACATGGAATGGACTTGGCAACTTTATATATTTAGCTGATGCGCGTTTTACGCCTAAAGGTCAAACGGGCATGCACCCACATAAAGAATTGGATGTCATTTCGGTTATGCTTGAAGGAAGTATAGAGCACCAAGGCTCTATGGAAAACGGCAAGTCAATGCAAGCCAATCAAGTGCAAGCACAACGTGCTGGTGGTGAAGGTTTTGTACACAATGAAATTAACCCTGATAATGTAGAAAACAGAATGCTGCAATTATGGGTCTTACCTGAAGCGGCCGGTGAGCCTGCAAGTTATAAGTTTTATGATCTTAAAAAAGACCAAATGATACGTGTTTATGGTGGCAATAAATCACAAAGTGTCACACTTGATAGCGAAACTGTTATTGAAGTTGGTTTGCTCAGCAAAAATAAGAATATCACCCAGGAGGGCGAGTTTATCGCTTATGTCACTGGTGGTGAAGGTGTTCTTAATGGTGTTGAAGTAAAAGATGGTGATTTGGTACGTGATGAAAAATTAGATTTTACTGCGCTTAGCGAACAAGTTCATCTAACACTTATTTATTTAAATAAGGCGAATTAAATATGTTATTACTTAAGGTTATCACCGCTGAGAGAACGGCTGGAGATTACGCTTTATTAGTACTAAATTAGATATAACTAAAAAAATTAATTTAAAAACCAAAAAGATTGATTGTTAATTCAACAATCAATCTTTCATAATATAGGAAATTTAATCTTGACAAAAATACTCACCGTATCAGCAAGTAACAGTAAAAACTCTATCAATAGAACGCTATTAGAGTTAGCGTCGAGCAAAATTGAAGGGCATGACGTTGCTATGCTAGATATTCGAGATTATCCAATGCCTTTCTTTAGTTTAGATAGAGAAGAAAGCGAAGGCCATCCTGAAACGGCTAAACAAGTACGTGCGTTATTTGCTGAATATGATGCTTTCATCATTGCTTCTCCAGAGCACAATGGTGGAATACCTGCAGAATTTAAAAATTTAATCGACTGGGTTTCTCGTTTAGGCGATTTACAAAATCCAATGTTTGCAACGAAGAAACCAGTATTGTTACTTAGCACTTCTCCAGGCCCTAATGGTGGTGCTACTAACCTTCAAACATTATCGCAATTAATGCCGTGGTGGGGAGCCGATATTAAAGGTACGTATAGCTTAGGTAGTTTTTATGATTACTTTGTTGATGGTAAATTAAATGCTGAAAAAGATCATGAACTTACAAACGTTGTAACAGCTTTTGTCAACGCACTTTAATATTCTTTCAGGTCTAGGCATTATTTTGTGATACTCAACTCCTTTTTGTAGTCCAAACGTCAACAAGAAGGAGTTCTGGTAAGGCCTGGGAACGGTAGAAACATTTGGATTAGATTAAGTAGGTCATTCCATCTTCAGCGTCTCGAAACTGGCGAGTCTAAGTAAAATGAAATGGGGCATAAACGAGTTAGCTTTCTTGACTTAAAAATGGACAAATTCAACTCTGAACTTGAGGACGTTGAAGACTCTTTACAACAGAATGCGTGAGCCTGACAGGCCTTTTTCGCACATCTGACCTATATGGATATTGGAAATGTCATTATGATGTCGGCAACATCATTGACCATGTGCTACAAGGAATCCTACCTATCAGATGCCTATCAAAACGTTAGCATTTTCACTCTTTACTGCAAGATGGGCCGAAGCAGGATTCAAACGAAGTTAAAAGCTGGATCAATCCCAATGACGATTTTTTCGCAGCTGTTGTTTAATCCATTTGGAAAATGTTGCGGGACGGCTGGGCCAATTCTTGAGCAAAGAGTCAAGAGGGAATAGCCGTTGATTTCCTCTTGGTCGGGTATGGGCGAAGCGCCACGACGTTGATGTTAGTTTAAAAATGAAGTTAATGTATAAAGTTGCCATCCAAAAATGGACAAATAAAAAGGGCTTAGCATTTCTGCTAAGCCCTTGTTTTAATTGGTGGAGGCGGCGGGACTTGAACCCGCGTCCAGAAAACCTACATCCTCGGCACTACATGTTTAGTCTCTCTTTTAATTAACCAATCAGTCTCCGAAAGACAGGATGCTGCTTGGCGAGTCCGGTACTATTTCGCGGTTCACCCCCGGACGGAGTTCCCTCGCTAGCACACTGTAATATGACCATCAGGATCCACTGTCCACGTGCGAAACGTGTGGTTGATGGCTAGCTAGCCTAAGCTGCTAGAGAGTAGTTAGAGTCGTTTGCAACTATAACGGTGCGGCTTTTTACGAGGCCAACCGCCCCTCGACATGCTCCTTGGGTTTCGTGAATCCTGTCGAATCCAGAATCGCCCCCAATTGAGACAATTATAACGTGTTGTTAGACGAATACCTAGCGTCCATTAACAAAATATAATTGTTTGTTCACTATCTGTTCGCTATCTGTGCAATATAGGCCTATGTTTGTTATAGCCTTATGAGTGTTCTTCGCTGCAAAGGTCTATTGACGAGATTAGGCGTTTTCTTTGTCTTTTTTCATTACGCGAGCTTTTTCAATTTTCCATTCGCGTTCTTTGGTATCTTCACGCTTATCGTGATCTTTTTTACCTTTACCTAAGCCGATTTCTACTTTTACCCAAGCTCCTTTGCGCCAGTACATAGATAATGGCACTAACGTGTAGCCTTGACGTTCAATTAGGCCGGCAAGTTTGTCAATTTCTTTGCGCTTTAACAGTAATTTTTTGGTTCTGATTGGATCACATATTACATGGGTTGAAGCGGTATTAAGTGGTTGAATAGTACAACCATGCATAAAGGCTTCACCCTCTTTAATATAGACATAACAATCAGATAAATTGACTTTCCCCATGCGGATGGACTTAACTTCCCAACCCATAAGTTGTAATCCCGCTTCAACTTTTTCTTCTATGCGGTATTCAAAGGTTGCGCGTTTATTGCGTGCGATGCTCGCTGAGGAATTTTTTGTTGATTTCTTTTTTGCCATTGTTATTACCGCTCTGATTGTCGTTATTGATCTGAAGGATGGTGCTGGACAACCCGCAGTGAACCCATTTGATAAACGCTATTATGTTAATGCTACTAACTAATAGATATGGGGGATATTTTTGATATATCAACGATTATACCCAGTTTATTGGTGATTGTGTTATATCCGGCGAGATTTAGCTATCTTGACCGATGCCTTTTTTATTTAACGTGATAAAATCGGCTGATTATATTAACGATAGTGATGTCAGATGCCCAAGATTTCCAAAAATGTGTTGGTTAGATTTAGTGCCTTGCAGATGTATGATTTAGTCAATGATGTTGAGGCGTATCATGCTTTTTTACCTGGATGTGTCGGTGGGAAGGTGCTTGAATTTGATGGCAAAACCATGTTGGCATCGGTTGACATCAGAAAAGCAGGGATTAGTAAGACGTTTACGACGCGTAATCAAGTCATTCATGCAAAATCGATTTCGCTTGAATTGGAAAATGGGCCGTTTAAGCACATGCATGGCCTATGGCAATTTACTGAGTTGACTGATGATGCTTGTAAAGTTGAATTCGATTTAGATTTTGAGTTCTCAAATGCTCTTGTTGATATGGCTTTTGGTAAAGTATTCAAAGATTTGATGTCGTCGATGGTGATGGCGTTTACCGACAGAGCAAAGGTGATTTATCGTGACCAATGAAACTGAAAAATTCTCGGTGGATGTGATTTATGCATTACCAAAACAGCAGAAGGTGATTTCGGTGATGGTAGCTCCGGGAACAAGATTCATTGACGCTGTAAAGCAAAGTGAAATGGTGAAGTTTTTCCCTGAGATTAACCTTGAACAAGTCAAGCTTGGGGTGTTTAGTCGCCAGGCCAAACATGATGAAGTGTTGGTGCCTGGGCAGCGAGTAGAAATTTATCGCCCGCTAATTGCGGATCCTAAAGATGTGCGGCGCCAGCGTGCAGAGAAGGCCAAAGACGAAGGTCGTATTAATAAAATTACCGGTGCGAAAGTGAATTAGATTTATTGGATTATGTTTAAGACGACAAAAAAGCAGGATCTTTGCGAAAGATCCTGCTTTTTTATTGGCATAAGTTACATGTTAGCGGGCGACTTATGTTGCTTCATTATCGTTTACTGATTGATTTTTTAATGCTGGTCGTTGTTCTTCAACCAAAGGTTTCGCATCTGGGCGAACTTCTGGCAGTAATGGCTTCAGATCAGGTTCGTTAATGGTGGGTAATGAGCTTTGTTCTAGTGGGACTGTAAATTCTGCATTGAGGTCATAATCACCCGTAACGCTAGAAATTTTGTCGTCATTAAAAGAAATAATCAACTCTTTATGAGTGATACTGGCATCTCGACCACTTTTGAAATGGTACACATAATACCAAGTGTCATCAGAAAAACTGTCGCGTAATACTGGACGACCTAAAATATATTCTGCTTGTTCTTTAGTCATGTCGATACGAAGCTTGTCGACTTGCTGCGTTTCCATGTAGTTGCCTTGCGGCACGTCAGGTTTATAAATCAACCAATCAAATACACTGCATCCGCTTAGAGATATTGAAAGCGCTACTGCGCTTACAAGGGTAAGACTTTGTTTTTTATTTATCATTGTCTGCGCTACTTCCTAAATTCTGTCGGTCATCATACCCAAGCTGTCCCCATGCTGACAAGGGTCTATTAGAAGATGTTGTGAGTTCGAGTCAATATGATGGAGTAAGTTCCATTTTTTAAGTAAATAAAATGATTAACAAGATCATATTCACTTATTTATTCGCCGCGTTTATTTGCAGCATCGCGTTTTGCTATAACTCTGTTATCGCAGGGACCTAAGTGTTGATTATTTATCTATAGTCACCTAAGTACCATACTGTGAGCGCAGCTTTCGCCGCTACCACTATCTACCACTGTCTAACACTTTCTACTGCTATTTACTGCCTCGTACTGCCATATTTTGATTATTTATTCCCCCATGAATGATATTTTTCATTTTTTTTAAAAATAATTCAATTTTTTTTTAAAATAACCAATCTATTTGAGCTTGTTGATCGGGTGACGTAAGTCACATTTCAAATCGGCAAAACAGCTATTTTTATTACGCTTACGTTAACGTCAATTTAAAACGAATGTTTGAATTTATGGAGTGGGCGCTTTATTTTAAAGCTATGTTTATAAACGGTAAAATGCAATTACGTAGAGGTAAATACAAAACGTTATCAAATTGTTTAATTGAATGGTGTAGACTAAAGTTTAGTAAAGAAATGTTTACAGGTGGTAATTTTACAACAACCATTTTTACCATTTTTAATTGTTGGTAAATTGGTAAGATGAATTTCGTCTAGTTTGTTTTAAGGATGAATTATAATTATTTAGTTTGTTTAAAACCAATGGTTTACTATGGTATATTGCTATTGGTAAGACCAATTTTTGCGATCGTTAACACTGCGTTTATAGCCGTTTTGGTAAAGTATGGACTGTTGCAATTACAAACGTTTTTGGTTAGTTTTTAGTACGAAATAGACATGTGAAGGTATTTGATGCTAACAATTAGCTTCACTTAATAGCTTCACTTAATAGCTTCACTTAAATGTTATTAGCAAGTGTTTAACATGATTTGTTTAACGTAATGCCAATATTTTATGTAAGCAGTGATAGCCGTGATTAGCTTTACCACTCAATGTGAGTGAGACAAATAAATAGTGTGTTAACGCAATAAGACATGACAACTAACATCAACACAGATAGCACTATCAACACAGATAGCACTTAGGGAGCCATATTATGACGGCAGAACAATTGGTAGCTCAATACAGTAAGTCCACAGCAAAGGTTGATGAATCGCTTAAAACTGATCTCACGTTTGTTGGGCCCACCGTCACCGGACAAGATGAAGTCTTTAATTCTGGTGCCGTGGCTTTCCTTGATTCGTTATGTGCAAAGTTTGTTGATGAAGTGCCAGAGTTACTCAATAAGCGGAAACAAAAACAATCTCGGATTGATAATGGTGAATTACCCGATTTTTTACCAGAAACCCGTGCCATACGTGACGGTGATTGGACCATTCGGGGGATACCACAAGATTTAACAGATCGTCGCGTTGAAATTACTGGTCCAGTAGACCGCAAGATGATCATCAATGCGATGAACGCTAATGTAAAAGTGTTTATGGCTGACTTTGAGGATTCGTTAGCACCTAGCTGGCAAAAAATTGTTGAAGGTCAAATTAACTTACGTGATGCCGTTCGTGGTGATATTGAATTTACTGCTCCAGAAACGGGTAAACATTATTCACTTAAACCAGACCCTGCCGTGTTAATTGCACGGGTACGTGGACTGCATCTTATTGAGAAACATATCCACTACAAAGGCAAGCCTATCCCTGGTGGTTTAGTGGATTTTGCGATGTGTTTTTACCACAATTATCATCAATTATTGGCAAAAAATTCAGGTCCCTATTTTTATATTCCTAAGTTGGAAAGCCATATTGAAGCGCGCTGGTGGGCAAAAGTGTTTGCCTTTGTGGAAGAGCGTTTTTGCTTGAAGCCAGGCACGATTAAATGTACTTGCTTGATTGAGACATTGCCTGCGGTGTTTGAAATGGAGGAGATCCTTTACGAACTTCGTTCGAACATTGTCGCACTTAATTGTGGCCGCTGGGATTATATATTCAGCTATATCAAAACCTTAAAGAACTATCCAGACCGTGTGTTACCCGACCGTCAAGCCGTAACCATGGACACTAAGTTTTTAAGTGCTTATTCACGTTTATTAATAAAAACCTGCCATAAACGTGGTGCATTAGCCATGGGAGGTATGGCGGCTTTCATTCCGGCAAAAGATGAAGAGACTAACGAGCTGGTGTTGCAAAAAGTGCGTAAAGATAAAGAGTTAGAGGCTCGCAATGGTCATGATGGCACTTGGGTTGCTCACCCTGGCCTAGCTGATACGGCAATGAAAATTTTTAATGATTACATTGGTGGTGATAGAACCAATCAATTGCACATTACCCGTGATGTGGATGCGCCGATTTTAGCCAGCGAATTACTTGAGCCTTGCGATGGTGAGCGAACTGAAGCGGGGATGCGTTTAAACATTCGTATCGCTTTGCAATACATCGAAGCGTGGATCCAAGGTAATGGTTGTGTGCCCATTTATGGCTTGATGGAAGATGCTGCCACGGCAGAGATATCGCGGACATCAATTTGGCAATGGATCCAGCATGGCAAATCTTTATCGAATGGCAAACTGGTTACCAAAGCATTATTTAAACAGATGTTGAAAGAAGAAACGGACAACGTAAAGAAAGAGCTCGGTACTGAGCGCTTTAATGCGGGCCAGTTTAGTAAAGCGGCCGCATTATTTGAACAAATTACTACCTCAGATGAGTTAGTCGATTTTTTAACATTACCAGGATATGAATTGTTGACCGCGTAATAGCAGGCTAACAAGCGTTTTTTTACAGAAAAATATATTGGCAAGGTTGATAACACTCACTTTGCCACCTATGACTCAGGAAGGAGCTACACTATGACTACACAACTAACTCGTCAGCAACAGGTTGATGCAATTAAGAAAGATTGGGCTGAAAATCCACGTTGGAAAAGTGTAAAACGTCCTTTTACTGCTGAAGAAGTCGTGGCATTACGTGGTTCTGTCGTGCCAGAAAACACCATTGCAAAGCTTGGGGCTGCGAAATTGTGGGACCTAGTTAACGGCGGCGCTAAAAAAGGCTACGTTAACTCACTTGGTGCACTTACTGGTGGTCAAGCTGTACAACAAGCAAAAGCGGGTATTGAAGCGATTTACTTATCAGGCTGGCAGGTTGCTGCTGACGCTAACTTAGCGGGCACTATGTATCCTGATCAATCACTTTACCCAGCAAACTCAGTGCCAGCAGTTGTGAGCCGTATTAATAACTCTTTCCGCCGCGCTGACCAAATTCAATGGGGCAAAGAAGTTAATCCAAGTGATGATAATTACACCGACTACTTTTTACCTATCGTTGCTGATGCAGAAGCCGGTTTTGGCGGCGTACTAAATGCGTTTGAACTGATGAAGTCGATGATTGATGCTGGTGCTGCTGGGGTTCACTTTGAAGACCAATTAGCCTCGGTTAAAAAATGTGGCCACATGGGCGGTAAAGTGCTCGTACCAACCCAAGAAGCGGTACAAAAGTTAGTCGCAGCACGTTTAGCGGCAGATGTCAGTGGTGTTGATACCTTGGTGATTGCACGTACCGATGCCAATGCTGCCGATTTATTGACGTCAGATTGCGATCCATACGATAGTGATTTTGTGACGGGTGAGCGCACTAGCGAAGGTTTTTATCGTGTTAAAGCTGGCCTTGACCAAGCGATTTCACGAGGCCTTGCCTATGCTCCTTATGCTGACCTAATTTGGTGTGAAACAGGTAAACCTTGTCTTGAAGAAGCGAAGAAGTTTGCCGATGCCATTCATGCACAGTACCCAGATCAACTGTTAGCGTATAACTGTTCTCCTTCGTTTAACTGGAAGAAGAATTTGGATGATGTAACGATTGCAAAATTCCAACAAGAGTTATCTAACATGGGCTATAAGTACCAGTTCATCACGTTAGCGGGCATTCATAACATGTGGTACAACATGTTCGATTTAGCCTATGACTATGCGCGTGGCGAAGGCATGAAACATTATGTTGAGAAAGTACAAGAGCTTGAATTTGCTGCCGCTAAGAAAGGTTATACCTTTGTGTCGCACCAGCAAGAAGTGGGTACCGGTTACTTTGATCAAGTGACAACCTGTATTCAAGGTGGCAAATCTTCAGTTACAGCTCTGACAGGTTCGACTGAAGAAGAACAGTTTTAATCGTTAGCCCAACCGTTTTACCCGTTTAGTCACCTTGTGACTGTTGTAACCCCGTGCGGCTCACCTACAGGTCGTACGGGATTTTTATCCAAGCATGATGGATTATTAAGCCAATGCTTAGTTGTTGATCCTGATTGTTTGGCTACTTCCTACCCGTAAGATTTTTCAACCACATAATTTGTGATTGCGGCTCTTGTGAGCCGTTTTTTTTATATCTTCATCCAAAAAATCTTAGCTCAATGAGCGCATCTGTTGATCCTTGAACAAATTTAACTGAAAGAGTGTCTTTTTGCCATGGCTGAGAATGCTTACTTAATAGGCTGAGCAGCGAATGGCTCATCAACAGGGTTATATTTCACCTTTGATGCGTGAGCTAGCTTGAGCTAATCACAATCTCTTGGATACAGGCGGATGAAATTAAGTATACTAAAAACCAGATTTGTTATATTTAAGTTGATTTTTTGAAACCGATAACCCAAAACAAAGGGGTCGATTACTGGACTAAACGGATCAGTGATCAAGAAATGCCTGCATTATGCTCAACCGTCCGCGACTTAGAAAAACTGGCAAAAGACGATGTCTCTTCATTAGCTTTATTAGGCAGAAGTGTCATGCATGACAATGCACTCACCTCACGTATTTTACGAGTAGCAAACAGTGCTTTTTATAATAAAGGCATTAATCCGGTATCGACGGTAAGTCGCGCTGCTGTGGTGTTAGGCTTTGATACAATCCGTAATATATGTATTACCGCCAAATTACTGACCAGTTTACTTGAAAATAAACACCTGAGTGAAAGCGTTTATCAACGCTTATTAGAACTGATGGCACAATCTTTCCAAGCGGCGATGCTGGCCAGAATGATGATGAGCGACCAAGGCGAGTCGTTGCGTGAAGAGGTCTTTATTGCCTCTTTGTTGTATCGGATCGGTGAAAGCGCTTTTTGGAGTCTGGGTGGTGAGCAGACCGAACAGCTGGATAAACAATTATTAGCCACTAGTGACAAAATAGAACAAAAATCACTTATACGAGCTGAACTTGGCACGTCTTTCACTCAGCTGACTCAAGGTATTTCCAGAAGTTGGGGCTTAGGCGACGTGTTGACTAAGTCTCTCTCTCAACCAGATGAACGCATGCCGGAGATCCGCTGTATTTTTTTAGCCAATAAATTATCTGATGTGATGTCGCAGCCTAACGTTAATGCTGAAGAGTTGCACAAGCGTTTATCTCAAGCTGCTGAAATGCTAGAGATAAGCGTTGAAGACATGACAAAACGGATTATCCATTGCGGTGAAGTAACCCATAAGTTAGCGGTGGGATATGGTGCCAAGGCGATTGTGGCTTATTTACCTAATACTAGTGATGTATTAGAGCATGTCGATGCTCCGATTGAACCTACTTTGATCCGACAACCCAACCAAGGTTATCAATTAACTACATTAAGACAACTTACTCATTATGCGGTGCTGAAAACTGATTTTAATCAGATAATGAAAACGGCATTAGAGGGCATGTTAACGGGTGTTGGCGTGGATCGTTGTGGCGTGTTGTTACTCTCACCGAGCCGTAAATTATTACAACCAAGAGTCATGATGGGCGATGGTGCTGAGTTATTAAAACAAGCCTTTGTGATTGAGCTTGACGATCCACAATCAGTTTTTACTCAATGTATTGGCCAAAAAAAGAGTATTTGGGTGGATACGCCCACCAGTGATGAATGCAAAGTACAAATTGATGATAGGTTAGTTGAACGCTTTTCTCAAAATGGTTTTTTATTAGCACCACTCGCTGTAGGCCATAAAGTGTTAGGGTTATTTTATGCAGACAGACAGGATTCTGAACGAAGCTTTGAGCAAGAGGATTATGACAGTTTTACTCACTTTAGTGAGCTAGCGAATGTGTGTTTTGGGGTGTCGATGACATAAGGTGATGGAGGCATATCATTCATTTGTGCCCAATCTTCGGCGTTAAAAGTGAAGCGTTATCTATTCAACACGTGATGGTCATAATCATGAACCATGGCCACCACATCAGTTAACGGTTATTGCATAATTAAGCTGGTAATGCGTTTAGCTTTGTCGTTTGGGATCGGGAAACTCAAATGATATTGAGCGATTTTCCAACCATCAAGGGTTTGCACTAACGCACCCGTTCCCCGGCTAACGCCGTAAGATGAGCTATAAAGTTGTTCGTCAAATACAATTGTATCGTCAATTTGTAGCAGGTGGCGCAATTTGACATCGTAATGCCAACCTTTAGTCGGTTTGGCGTAACGTTCAAATTCAACCATGTTCCATCGCTCTGACGCATCAGTACCAATAAACACAGCTTGTGGATGATAAAGACTAAAATAGGTCGTCCAATCAGCTGCCGCAGCACTTTCATGTAATTGATTTAATAAGGCACTGACGGCTTGACTGTCTTTTTCGGATAAGCCTTGGCTGTCAATGAACGCATTTTTTTGTCCTATGTCTTTAATAACCGCTTCGCTTTCGGAACTGACTTGTTGACTGATTTGCTTGTTTGCCGGCTCAGTTTGATTTTGCTCTGGTGTTGAACCTTCCACTTCCATTGCGTGTAAGTCGAAGGCCGTTACTGTGGTGATTAACACAGCAATAAATCCGAGTCGGTGGATAATTGATTGCATAGTATCCCTTTTCCTATTGTGAATTATTATCTTGTTTATTCTTTTGATGAGTATTCTAATGCCAATTTATCGGATCTAATTGATAAAACTGACTTAACTCTTTATACAGTTTTTGGTGTTGTTGATAAAACTCCACTGGTCGTTCAAAAAATGTTTCACTGATCACCGCAAAAAATTCCGCCGGATTGGTTGCGCCATAATAGTTAAATAATGACGGGATATGATGCTGGGCGCAATGCTGAAGTTGTTGAAATTCTTGCTCCAGTGTTGTCGACCATGATCGATATGATGTGATATCTCGCAGCGGAGGTGCGCCATTGGCAGAACCATCTTCTTGATCAAGTTGATGAGCAAATTCGTGTATCACCACATTACTACCATCAAATGGATTTGCCGCGCCTTCTAAAGTACTGTTCCATGATAAAACAACTTTACCATACTCCCATGATTCACCTAGCAACACGTTACGTTGGATTGATTGCACTCCGGCATAATCGATTCGGTTTTTCTCAACCATAAACGCCGCTGGATAGACGAGGATTTGCTGCAATTTAGGATAATAGTTGGTCTTTCGATTGAGTAACAGTAAACAGGCTTGGGCGGCAATGGTGACTTTGACTTCATCATTGATTTCGAATCCATCACAGCCAACAAATTGTTTTTCATTAATAAAAACCTGAATATGTTTTTTTAGCTGAAGCTGTAAATCCGTCGGCATGGCTTTAAAATAAGGAAAGCGTATTTTCAATATTTGACGCCATTGCGCAGGAAAGGGTTGGCTGTTGATGATTTTTCGATGGCGATTAATACGCCATTGACTACTGACAATCCACCCCACGGCGACCATTGATATCACTAGTAATATTGCAATCGAGATCATAGAAATGTCCTGATGGTCTATGGGGCGTTTAAGCTTATTGTCTCAAATTCACTAGTACTCATTAGTATTCACTACTGAGACGGAGCTTGCTGCTGAGTGCATTGCCTTTTTTCATGCTATGGGTGTTTAATGATTAATGGGGTAGAGATTAAACAAATTCAAGCTTTAGCGAAAACTAAATTGTTGTGAGGCTATAAACGAGTCATCTTTTTAATTTGGATTACTGTATTGAGTTTTGGCAAAAAAAGCACTGACTAACAAATATTAACCTCATATTTGTTGCCAGTGAAAGGGTGGAGGGAGGAAAGGTACTGACGTGCTATTTCTAAGTGTATTTAAGATGTATTACTGGTCGGTAAAATTAGCTTCTACAATTTTTTGTTGTTCAGGCGTGAGTGAAAAATAGTGTAAAATTAACTGCCTGATGAGTTTTGATTTTGCTACCCCCCCTTGTTGACCCAATATGGTTAACTGATTTATCGCTGCTTCACTTAAGGTAAATGTACAGTGTCTGTAAGGCTGTTTTTTACTTTTGTCGGCCGATACTGTTGGCTCAAGATGCTGTGGATATTTACGTTGTAAAAAATCGATTATATTGGTCCGGTTTTCTGCATCGGTTGTGATAAGAGTTGGCTTTGCCTCATGTTGAGGACTGTCTTGCCCTGCAGCATATAAGTCGGCTGCAGCAATAAAGTCATCAATCGATACCGCAATCTTGTTGGTGTTTTTATATAACGATGCGTTTTTCTTGAGATCGGCTAGACCCATAATTTCCTCTCAATCTGGTCACATTCGATGCAGTATTGCGCTGTTCAATAAGTTGCTTTGCTTCTGTAATGTCAAGAAACTCGCAGGCAATACTGCGCATTTCTACTGCAGCTTTACCATTTGGCTCTAATTCAAATACAGATAATCCCGATTCTTCACTGTCGTCGTAAATATTACGACTATAGTTGACTGCATCCAACACGTTAATATCGTAGGTACGACAAACGTCTTTTGCTTCAATGATCCTGCTTGCCTGGTTAGGTAAACTTGGGCATTGGGTGATCACGAATGATGCTTTCATTTTCGGGTTAATCATCAAACAAGTAGCAACAATATCGTCCATATGGCTGACGGTTTTTAAGTCGCGTCGTTTTGGGCGCAGTGGCATTAACACATGGGATGCCACTGACATAGTGGCTCTTAGAGCTAAATTATCTTGGCCGCCGCAATCGACAATAACGTAGTCGTAATGTTGCTCTAGACTGAGTAAGTCATTACGAATTTTTCCATATAGCTGTACGCAGTTGATGGCAGCTAATTTAGGATTATTGTTACGTGCTTGGATCCAGTCTGATGTGGTTCTTTGTGGATCGCAGTCGACCATAATCACGCTTGCTTTCGCTTCTTTGGTCAGGAATACCGCAATATTTTGCGCAAGACAGCTTTTACCACTGCCGCCTTTTTCACCACCGACTAATATGATCATGGACGTTGCCCTCTCAATATAAACAAACTTCATTGTTAAATGTAATTGATAGCTCACTGTAATAACCAATATGGGTTTAGTCAATTAGCTGATTTTTGACGGTTTTTTGTTAATGTCGCCAAGATAAATATTTGACTGCATTGGGCATTAAGACAAAAAATTGACAGCGAAGGTTTGCATCCGTCAATGTTAGTTAAAAGTTAAATTAAATAATGACTTGGGTTAGTTATATGCCGAAGACAATCTTGTTTAGTGATTGTTGTTGAATGTGGATAGCAGCAGCGGAACGTATTGATATGCATTAAATGACTTTAGCATTATTTTTATATAGCAAATTGATATAACTTGATCATGCAGCCAAATGCGATATTTTCAAGATTGGGTCTGTTTAAATTGGTTATTTTGCTTTAGCCGTTGCCTTAAAGTGGTTTTATTCATGCTTGATATTGGCACTTGAGCTTGTTTTTTTACATGAGCTTAGTGCTGATTTAGCATAAATGAGGCATTAGCTCGACATCCGTTAATGATGCCTTTAGTTGATGATGCCTTTACGGATAGCCATAGCAAACGGATTAATGCTCGGTTGATTTAGTCTAGTCTAAAGCCGTTTTGAAAACTGCTCTGAACTGCTAAAATATTGAGTGCGATGGGTATGATAATAACCTTATTAATAATCAAAGGCGCGGAGCCATAGTGATGAACGAGCAGCAATTGTTAGAAGCGGTAAATCAAACCATGCCATTTGGTAAATATGCTGGTCGTAAATTATTGCATTTACCTGAACCGTATTTGGTCTGGTTTCATTCAAAAGGGTTTCCTGAAGGCAAGCTGGGTGAGCAATTAGCCTTAATGTATGAAGTAAAACTTAATGGTTTAGAAGAAATGCTGCAGCCGTTGTTAAAGCGGTAAAGAATGATGACAAGCGGTGAAAATCGATAACGAGCGATGACGAGCGATAACAGCCTAGGGGCTAGAGCGGACTGCGTCCTGCTAGATCGCTACGCTGCTAAATAAAGCGGGTAAGAATGATGACGAGCGATAACAAGCGATAACAAGCGATAACAGCCTAGGGGCTAGGGCGGACTACGTCCTGCTAGATCGCTACGCTGCTAAATAAAGCGGGTAAGAATGATGACGAGCGATAACAAGCGATAACAAGCGATAACAGCCTAGGGGCTAGGGCGGACTACGTCCTGCTAGAGCGCTGCGCTGCTAATAAAGCGGTGAAAATCGATAACAAGCGATAACGAGCGATAACAGCCTAGGGGCTAGGGCGGACTACGTCCTGCTAGATCGCTGCGCTGCTAATAAAGCGGTGAAAATCGATAACAAGCGATAACGAGCGATAACAGCCTAGGGGCTAGGGCGGACTACGTCCTGCTAGAGCGCTGCGCTGCTAATAAAGCGGGTAAGAATGATGACGAGCGATAACAAGCGATAACAGCCTAGGGGCTAGGGCGGACTACGTCCTGCTAGATCGCTACGCTGCTAAATAAAGCGGGAAGAGCAATAACAGCCTAGGGGCTAGGGCGGACTGCGTCCTGCTAGATCGCTACGCTGCTATAAAAGAGTTCGCTTGTTATCGCTCGTTATCGTCTTCGCTCTACCGCTGTTATAGGATCTAGCCGCGAAGCGTCCTAGCATCTAGGCTTTTAACGCTTATTCCGTGAGCGCAGCGTTCGCTTGTTACCGCTTGTTATCGTCTTCGCTCTACCGCTGTTATAGGATCTAGCCGCGAAGCGTCCTAGCCCTTAGGCTTTTAATGCTTGTACCGTGAGCGCAGCGTTCGCTTGTTACCGCTTGTTACCGCTTGTTACCGCTTGTTATCGCTCGTTATCGTTTTTGCGCCGCCACAACGTGGCATTCAGAGCGGTTTTTTCATGTAAAAACCGCTAAATATTTGGCCGCATTTTTGCTGGTAGCTTGCGTGTTGCATGATAAAGCCCATTTTTTCAAATAGGGATTTAGAGAGATAGGATGCGTCAACGCTGAGGTCGGGGTAGTGTTGCTGCAGTGCCCAATGCTGTAAGTGCAAATATAGCGCGCTGGCGATGCCTTGGTGCTGGTGGTTAGGGTGTACATATAAGTAATCTATGTAACCTTGATGTTCATAGTGTTTTTCTACACTAATAAACCCAATAACTTGCTGATTATCGAGCGCCACCCAAGCGCGATTTCGTTTGTATTGTTGTTGCCAAAACTTTACTGAACGTGGTGCGGATGACCAAGCATCAAGTTTGGCTTTTGGGTATCTCTGGTGGGCAATATCCTGCACTGCAGCATGATATAATTGGCTGATTTGAATTGCATGCGGAGCTAAAAAACTCACAATTTGATAAGGAGGATGTAATGAATTTTGCATAAAAAAGACCAATCGAAAAGATTGGTCAATTATGTAAGGTTTTACTGATAAAACGAACTACTTTTTATCAATATTACCGACAAACATGATTTTATCAAACGTTCTATTTAGGCTTGAACTTTCAAAGTTATTCATCCACATTTGTTCAGAGACTTCAACTTTATCGCCTTTACTCACTTCAGTTTGTGGACCGGCTGCCCAGTAAGTTTTGTCTGCTTCTTTTAGTTGAACATAGGTATAGCCACCGCCGTTCATGGTGTCAAGTACTTCAGCTTGATGTAAAGCGCCTTGTGCCCATGCTGAAGATACACCCATAGCCAAGGTGGCTGCTGCTGCAAATGCGATTAATTTAGCTTTCATTTATGTATTCCTATTTTTGCCTATAGATGATAAAGATAACGAGATTGGCTTAATCTTTGGGCTATTTAAGCATCTCTACTCACTAAGGTCTGTGATCTACTACGAATTATTGCTGTCTAACAGCTGTTAGGTATGGTCATTTAATCGCGATGGCTAATATAGTGTACATTGGCAAATAGTTGTTCGTTAATCTTATACCCATAGAGACTGACAAAATCGATAAACGCTTCGGGTAATGTTTGATTACTAATGGGTTGCTGCCAATGAGCATGTAATAATGCTTCATAGCCTTCTTTACCTGCGGCCGTATAAGAACTTGATACGCCTAGATACAATTTATTAGATTCTAGTGTTTGCCATTGATCGTGTTTGTAGATCTCAACTTGAGTGATCCGCAAGCCTTTAGCTTGCTTACCATCATAGAAGTAACGCAATCCGTAAGGGTAGGGGAAACTGCCAGCACCAGTGCCCATAATACCATTATTGGTTGCAGAGTTGATTGCAGACTCAAGCGCTTCAATCACATATTTTCCTTGGATTTGGTACAGTGTCAGAGGCAACTCGAAGGGTAAAATCCGTCCGACTACATCCGCTAATGATAATTGACCTTTATTTAACGATTGCCTAACACCGCCAGCATTATGCAGGGCAAAATCAATCGTCGGTTGAACATTTTTAGCCGCTTTATACATGCTTCGGCTGACCCAAGGCGCAATTTCGCTGCCATGGGGGAAATGCTTACTTGGCAAGCGAGTATGGACAAAGTCCCGCGGGATATGGGCAAGAATTTGATTTTCTATTACGTTTAATGAGGGTTTATATTGGGTATGAATGACCGAGTGGATCTCTTCATCATGTTGGGCATCTTTAATGCTGGGGTGGCTAAAAAGTTGTTTGACTAATGTTGCCGCGGTATGACTGTCAGCGATATTGCCCTGTTGGGTCGTTACGGTAATATTATTATCGAGCATAAAGTAATTATTACCCAGCAATTCGATAATTTTGCCGTGTTGGTCAAAACAGATCTCAGCTAAGCCAAGCGTTTCAGCATATTTACCGGCATGTAAAATGGGTGTTGAATTGATGGTTTCGGCATAAGGGATATGACTTAGGCCGATATCACTCATATCACCTTGGAGCGTATGCGAGTGTCCGCCGACAATCAGGCTTATCCCATCAACGTTTGCCGCGAGCTCTCGATCTTGATCTAAGCCTAAATGGCTTAGCACGATAATATGATGAATACCTTGTTGTTGCAGGCGTTGTATTGTCCGTTGCGTGGTTTCAATAGCGTTGACAAAGTGTGTATCAGGATCGGGTCTGGCAATTAAGCGCATTTGATCTAATGTAATGCCAATTATCGCTAGTTTGGTGTCATGAAATGGCTTAATTAACACTTTGGCTGTTTCTGTTGTGTCATCAAAGTCGTACAGCATGGGATGTCCATAAAGTCGACCCGTTTTAAAGCGGTCTTCTTGGCTTAAATCCATGTTGCCAGCTAATACTGGAAAATCGATACGATTTAAAAATGCTTGGACAGGGCTGTTGCCTGCATCTATTTCGTGATTACCTATTACCATCGCATCGGGTTTTAGCAGGTTAAGTAAGTGGGCGTTGGCGGCACCCTTAAACTCTCTAAAATACAAGGTGCCCTGAAAACTATCACCGCCATGTAAAAATAGAAAAGGTGATTGCTTGGCGGTTGCTTGCTGCCTAGCTTGCTCAATTTGATAACCTAAACGGGCGTAGCCACCTGAATGTGCCTTGAGTGTATAAATTTGTTGTTGATTCTCGAGACTAAACTGAACAGGGCTGGGTTCAAAGTTGGAATGGGTATCATTAATGTGAGCTAAGGTTAACGTATAGCGTTGCTTCATAAAATCCCTCTTTACTTGGATATCGATTCTAGCATTATTTTTTGCACTTGGTTGTCAAATCACGAGTGTGTTTTGATATTGGCGCGTGAATAAGACTGCTTTGATTGCTGGCTTATCTTGATAAGCATCTGTATCATTTGCCGCCGTGTTATATGTTTTGGTGTTTGAGGTTAGGCAGATGAGTGGAAAGAAAATCAATTTATTAAATCTTGATCGTAAAGGACTGCGAGCGTTGTTCAGCGAAATGGGTGAAAAACCGTTTCGTGCCGATCAGTTAATGAAGTGGATCTATCACTTTGGTGTCAGTGACTTTGATGAAATGAACAATATAAACAAAGTATTACGCGGGAAATTAGCTGCGAAATGCGAAATTGTTGCTCCTGAAATTGCGAATTTTCAGAAATCTAATGATGGCACCATTAAATTTGCTATCAATGTTGGCCAAGGCCAAGAAGTTGAGACGGTATACATTCCTGATGAAGATCGTGCAACCTTGTGTGTATCTTCACAAGTGGGTTGTGCCTTGGCATGTACTTTCTGCTCTACCGGGCAACAAGGGTTTAATCGCAACTTAACGGTATCTGAAATCGTCGGTCAAGTCTGGAGAGTGTCACAATTTTTAGGTTTCCATAAAGACACTGGCGATCGTCCCATTTCAAACGTGGTAATGATGGGCATGGGCGAGCCTTTGCTTAACCTTGCTAACGTTATTCCTGCAATGGACATTATGTTGGATGATTTTGGTTTTAGTTTATCTAAGCGCCGTGTGACGTTATCGACCTCTGGTGTGGTGCCTGCGCTTGATAAATTGGGTGATGCCATTGATGTGGCATTAGCCGTCAGCATCCACGCCCCAAACGATGAGTTGCGCGATGTGTTGGTTCCGGTCAACAAAAAATATCCATTGCAAGAATTTTTAGCGGGTATTCGTCGTTATTTAGAAAAGTCTAATGCTAATCGTGGCCGGGTAACGGTTGAATATGTGATGCTTGATCATATCAATGACAGCACAGATCAAGCGCATGAGCTGGCGAAGTTAATGAAAGATACGCCATGTAAGATTAACTTAATTCCATTTAACCCGTATCCAGGCTCTCCGTACGGCCGTTCATCAAATTCACGTATCGATCGTTTTTCTAAGGTCTTGCTAGAATATGGTCTGACGGTTATTGTGCGTAAAACCCGTGGTGACGATATTGATGCCGCGTGTGGTCAATTAGCCGGTGATATCCGTGATAGAACAAAGCGTTTAGCAAAAAAACAAATGCAACAGGATCAGATTTCAGTCACAATAGAATAACGTGTTGTTTGCATAGATAATAGGCTTAGAAATGAAGCAAGGAATGCAAAAGGTTTGTCTGATTACTTTAGTGGCCTTATCTGTCACCGCGTGTGTCACGGAACGGACTTACAGCGGTACCGATACCCCTGTCGCTGAACGCCATTTTGATAGGTTGGGCGCGGCTAGAGAACGTATGCAACTTGGACTCACTTATCTAAGTCGTGGTAATAGCGAACAAGCCAAGTATAATTTAAATAAAGCGGTTGAATATGCACCGGACACCAGTGAAGTGCATATGGCAATGGCATATTATTATCAAACCGTTGGCGATATTGCGCGAACGGAAGCGTCATACAAAAAAGCCATTAGTTTAGATGATGTCACTGGTGATGCGCGGAATAATTTTGGGGTGTTTTTGTGTCAACAACATAAATTTGGCGAAGCTGAGAAAATGTTGCTTGCTGCGATTGAAACACCTAAATATACCCGTACCGCATCGAGTTATGAAAACTTAGGGGTATGCAGTCGCAAAGCCGGTGATAAAGAAAAAGCGCGACAGTATTTTAATATGGCGTTAAAGTATGATCAAAGGCGTAAAGTAACGTTATTAGAACTAACCGAGTTAGCCATGGAAGATGCTGACTACGGCAATGCGCGCGAACAACTCGCAAGATACCATCGAGTGACTAGTGAATCCGCAGAAAGTTTAGCATTAGGGATTAATATTGAGCGGGCGGCGAATAATATAGAGGCCGTAAAACGATTTGGCATTTTACTCATTGCGAAGTTTCCTGCATCTCCACAAGCCAAAAAATATAGAGCTAACTTGAATTAATGACTAAAGAATTCGAAGTAGAACAAAACGCAGAAACGGCGGATTTGTTAACGGATGTTGTGACTGCCGGCACCATTTTAAAAGCGGCTCGCGAAGCAAAAGGGATCTCGATTGACAACGTTGCAACCCAATTGCATTTACGTCCCAAGATTATCAACGATCTTGAACATGATGTTTTTATTAATATCGCGTCTAACACTTATGTTAGAGGCTATATTAAGAATTATGCTCGCCTTGTCAATGCTGATAGTACCGCGATCCAGCAATGTTTAAGCCATCAATTGCCTGAAATTGTGGCACCGACAATGCAGAGTTTCTCACGTAAAACCACTCATGAAGCTCGCAATAGCCGTCTTAATTTGGTGACTTACCTTATTATCGCCGTATTAATAGCTTTGCTGGTGTTATGGTGGGTTCAAAAACCATCGTTACTGACAAATGTTGATTTATCACAGCCAACAGTTGAAGAAATTGCCGCTGGAAGTGACATGCTTGAACCGCAACAAATTATTCAAAACGGATCGGTCCCGTCTCAAGACACAACCAATGAGTCAGGTAATATGACTGAAAGCATCGATAGTGCGGTTAGCAATGATGCGGAAGATCACCTTATCCAAACGGCGCAAAACGCGGCGAGTTCGACTCAGGTATTAACTCAAACGAGTATCACTGCAGCAACGGTAACGACAACCGATACCAATGTAATAAGTACTGATAGTGTGTTAACGATTGATCTTTCTGGTGACTGCTGGGTTAACGTAACCGATGCCAATGGTAAAGTGATGGTTAATGGTATCAAAAATGCCGCACAGCGGATTGAAGTCCGTGGTAACAGACCGTTTAAAGTGATCTTAGGTGCACCTCAAGTCGCCAGTATCAGTCTTGATGGCAATAACGTCAGCTTAGCTGCGTTTTCCAATGGTCGAGTCGCAAGATTAACCCTGCCTAAAGCGACATAATGCTTTAGCAACAGCAGTAGAGCATATTGGCATGTATAACGAATCCCCAATTATTCGCAGACCATCTACACGTATCTATGTAGGCAATGTGCCTATTGGTGATGGTGCGCCGATTGCTGTGCAATCGATGACAAACACTAACACCAACGATGTTGAAGCCACGGTGGCGCAAATTCGAGCATTAGAGAAAGTTGGTGCTGATATTGTGCGTATCTCTGTGCCGACTATGGACGCCGCTGAAGCCTTTAAACTAATTAAACAATCAGTGAATATCCCCTTAGTGGCCGACATCCATTTTGACTATCGTATAGCCCTTAAAGTGGCCGAATACGGTGCAGATTGCCTGCGTATCAACCCTGGTAATATTGGTAATGAAGCCCGTATCCGCAGTGTTGTTGAGTGCGCGCGTGATAACAACATTCCTATTCGTATCGGGGTCAATGGTGGGTCGCTTGAAAAAGACTTAATGGACAAATATCCCGAGCCAACGGCTGAAGCGTTAGTTGAATCAGCGATGCGTCATGTGGATATTTTGGACCGGTTAAACTTTGATCAGTTTAAGGTCAGTGTTAAAGCATCAGATGTTTTTCTTGCGGTTGCGTCATATCGCTTACTGGCGAAACAAATCAGTCAACCTTTGCATCTTGGTATTACTGAAGCCGGCGGCATGCGCGCGGGGTCAGTTAAATCGGCTGTCGGTTTAGGGATGTTATTGGCCGAAGGCATAGGTGATACATTACGTATTTCATTAGCGGCAGATCCCGTTGAAGAAATTAAAGTGGGCTTTGATATTTTAAAGTCTTTGCGAATTCGCAGTCGAGGAATTAACTTTATTGCTTGTCCTTCGTGTTCGCGCCAAGAATTTGATGTGATTAGTACCGTCAACGAACTTGAACGTCGCCTTGAAGATGTTACCACCGCCATGGACGTGTCTATTATTGGTTGTGTTGTTAATGGCCCTGGCGAAGCATTGATGTCAGATATTGGCTTAACTGGCGGCCATGCTAAGAGCGGTTATTATGATGACGGAGTACGTCAAAAAGAGCGCTTTGACAATAAAAATCTCGTCGATGGCTTAGAAGCTAAAATCCGAGCTAAAGCCAGCATGCTGGCGAATCGTATCGCGATCAGCGACAAAACTGAATAATCATTTATCCTGTACATGACAACCTTAGGGGTGTTGATGTTGTGGGTATATATACATTTTATTAGCGCAAGCTATTTCAAGAATTGGGCAAGTTAACAGTGGCAAAGCAAATTCAAGCTATTCGCGGAATGAATGATATTCTGCCAACGCAAAGTCCTTTATGGCAAAAAGTCGAAGCCGTATTGCGTGCATCAGTCAGTGCATTTGGTTACAGTGAAATTCGCACCCCTATTGTAGAAAGTACTGATCTTTTTAAACGCTCTATTGGTGAAGTGACCGATATTGTTGAAAAAGAAATGTACACCTTTGAAGATCGTAATGGCGACAGTTTATCCTTACGTCCTGAAGGCACCGCATCAACCGTTCGTGCCGGTAATGAACATGGTTTACTTTATAACCAAGAACAACGCCTTTGGTATTTGGGACCTATGTTTCGTCATGAACGTCCACAGAAAGGTCGTTATCGTCAATTTCATCAATTTGGTGTCGAAGTCTATGGTATCGGCAGTGCCGATATTGATGTTGAAGTATTAATGTTATCGGCCCGCTTATGGGAAAAATTAGGCATTAGCGAACATGTTGCACTTGAGCTCAATACATTAGGTGATCCTGCTGAGCGCGCGGCTTACCGTGATGCCTTAATTGCCTTTTTAGAGCAACACAAAGACCAATTAGACGAAGAAAGTCAACGGCGGATGTATTCCAATCCGTTGCGCGTATTAGACAGCAAAGATCCAAAAGTACAATCGATATTAGCCGATGCACCCAATTTGATGGATTTCCTTGGTGAAGACTCCAAGACACATTTTTCAACTGTGTGTGAACTCTTAGAGGCTGTTGGCATCCAATACACCATCAATCCGCGTCTTGTCCGTGGTTTAGATTACTACAACCGTACAGTATTTGAGTGGGTTACCACTAGTTTGGGCTCTCAAGGTACAGTGTTGGCGGGTGGACGTTACGACGGTTTAGTTGGTCAACTCGGCGGTAAAGACACCCCAGCAGTGGGTTTTGCTATGGGGCTTGAGCGCATTGTACTCTTGCTTGAAACACTTGAGTTAACCAATGACATTGCCGCTGAAGTAGATGTTTACGTCACAGCAATGGGTAATAATTGCCTAGTTGAAGCCATAAAAGTGGCTCAAGAGTTGCGTCAACAGTTGCCAACGCTTAAAGTCATGAGCCATTGCGGTGGTGGTAACGTTAAAAAGCAAATGAAACGCGCAGATAAAAGCGGTGCAAAGTTTGCGTTGATTATTGGTGAGGATGAAATAGCCAATAATCAAGTCGCCATTAAGCCACTACGAACTAACAACGAACAACAATTGGTTATGCGTAGCGAACTCGTAACTAAAATTGCAGAATTGATTTAAAAGGGGAAGTGCCAGTGGAAATTTATAGCACAGAAGAACAACAAGTAGATGCCATCAAGCAGTTCTGGAAAGATTATGGTACCTCGATTGTCGTGGGAACCGTGGTAGGTCTTGGTGGTTTATATGGATGGAATACTTATTCAGACATGAACGTGACGGCGTCTGAAGAAGCGTCAGAGTCTTTTCAGTCTATCGTGGCACAATCGACAAATCCTGCAGCGTTATTAACTCAGGCCGATCGTTTTGCAGCAGAGCATAGTCAACAAGGTTATCAAGCGCTATTAGAACTGATGGTGGCAAAATCTGCGGTTGAAGCCGGCGATTTAGCTAAAGCAGAAGCTTCATTTACTAAAGTGATTGCTGCGCAACCTGGGTCGGGTTTAACCATGGTAGCGATGATCCGTTTAGCACGTATTCAAGCTGAGCAAAATAATTTAGGCATGGCGTTAGCCACATTAGATCAAGTGACAGATAACGCATTTGCATCACAACGTGAAGAATTAAAAGGTGACTTTTTAGTGCGTCAAGGTGATTTGGATAAAGCCAAATTAGCTTATCAAACCGCAGTGGATAATGGTGGTGCTTTAGTCAGCCCAGCGTTGACCATGAAGTTAGACAATCTAAATAAGGCATAAGGAATATAGCCGATGAAGTCATGGTGTAGAAATCTACTTGCCGTTGGGTTAAGTGTTGCTCTGATGTCTGCTTGTTCTTCAAGTGATGTTGAAGAAGAGCCAGTCAGTGAATTAGTTGATATACAAGCAACCGTGTTCCCGGAGGTGATTTGGGATACTAACGTGGGTGACGGCATAGGCGATTATTACTCGCAACTTCGTCCCGAAGTCCGTTATGGAAAAGTATTTGTTGCTGACCGCAGTGGTATTGTTGTTGCCTTTGATGAAACCAGCGGTGATGAGCTGTGGAAACAAGACTTCAATGACGTCTTTGAAGAGAAGCTTGAAACCAAAACTAAAGGTCTTCTTTTAGCCGCGGGTGTGACAGCTGCTCGTAAGAAAGTCTTTGTGGGCGGTGAAACAGGCTTATTGGTCGCGTTAAATGAAGCGACGGGTGAGGTTGTGTGGTCTACACAAGCGAATGGTGAATTGTTATCGGCACCCACAGTGGCAGAAGATGTTGTTGCGGTGAATACCAGTAAAGGGGCATTTGAAGCATTTAATATCGATACGGGTGAAAAATTGTGGACCTATGAAACGCAATTGCCAAACCTGACGTTACGAGGTACGGGTTCTGCCGCGTATGAAGCCGGTGGTTTCTTTCTTGGAACCGCTGATGGCAAGATAGCTGTTGTGGTTAAAAGTAATGGTCAAGCGGCTTGGGAACAAGCTGTTTTCAATCCAACGGGTGCCAATGAGTTTACGCGTATGGCTGATGTTGATATGACGCCATTAATATTGGGCGAAAATCTATATGTTGCCAGTTACAATGGTAATTTAGTCTCAATGGAGCTGCGCAGTGGCCGTGTGGTTTGGTCACGAAAGTATTCTAGCTTTAATGAATTAGCTACCGCTGGTTTGAGCTTATATTTAGTTGATGATCATAGCCGTATTTACTCAGTTGATCGCCGTAATGGTCTAGAGCTATGGAACAATTCAGCACTTAAAAATCGTCAGTTAACCGCGCCAGCTGTGTTAGATAATTATATTGTTGTCGGCGACTTTGAAGGCTACTTGCACTTTATTGACCGAACCAGCGGTGAGATTATTGGCCGTGTTGAAGTTGATAGTGATGGCTTATATGCCCAACCATTAGTGGTGGGTGACAAAATCTATGTTCAAGGCCGCAGTGGCAAAGTGGCCATTGTCACATTGAACAAAGAAGAGCAAATGAGTGTTAAGGAAGATATCGAAAGAGATGCTGAATAAGTCCTAGCACTATTCTGACATTAATTAAGGTACAATACCTTTACTAGAGCCCCTGGAAGCGTTCCGGGGGCTTTTTATTAAAAAGATTTTAGAGGCAAAATAATGATCCCTGTAGTGGCCCTTGTCGGGCGACCCAACGTCGGCAAATCGACTTTATTTAACCGTCTTACTCGTACTCGTGATGCGTTAGTCGCTGATTTTCCAGGCTTAACACGGGACCGTAAATACGGCCGTGCATTTTTGGCTGGCTACGAGTTTATTGTTGTTGATACAGGCGGTATTGATGGCAGCGAAGAAGGGATCGAAACCAAAATGGCTGAACAGTCATTGGCTGCGATTGAAGAAGCGGATGTCGTATTATTTATGACCGATGCGCGTGACGGTCTTACCGCCGCAGATTTAGCGATTGCTCAACATTTACGTAGCCGTGATAAAATCACTTTTGTGGTTGCCAACAAGGTTGATGGCATTGATGCCGATTCAGCTTGTGGTGAATTTTGGTCTCTTGGTTTAGGTGACGTATATCAAATGGCTGCGGCGCAAGGCCGTGGTGTCACTAATATGATTGACTATGCCTTAACTCCTTATGCTGAAGCCATGGGTATTGTTCGTGAAGTTGACGAAGAAGGCGAGCAGGTTGAGCGTGAATTTACTGAAGAAGAAGCTGAAACAGAACAATTACGGTTACAGAATTTACCCATTAAACTGGCCATTATTGGTAAACCCAATGTAGGCAAGTCAACGCTTATTAACCGTATTTTAGGTGAAGAACGTGTGGTGGTTTATGACGAACCCGGTACCACTCGTGACAGTATTTATATTCCGATGTCACGTGAAGGTAGAGAGTACGTGTTAATTGACACTGCAGGTGTTCGTCGCCGCAGTAAAGTCAATCAAGTTATCGAGAAGTTCTCGGTGATCAAAACCCTCAAAGCGGTTGAAGATGCTAACGTAGTACTGTTAGTGATCGATGCCCGTGATGGGATTGCAGAGCAAGATCTTGGATTGCTAGGCTTTACCTTAAACGCCGGTCGTGCGTTGGTTATTGCTATCAATAAATGGGATGGTATTGATAAAATAGTTAAAGACCGTGTAAAAAGCGAACTTGATCGTCGTTTAGGCTTTATCGATTTTGCGCGTATCCACTTTATTTCGGCATTACATGGCACAGGTGTTGGCCATTTATATGAGTCAATTGAAGAAGCTTACGACAGTGCGACACGTCGTGTGAGTACTTCAATGCTGACCCGCGTGATGCAAATGTCACAAGAGGATCATCAGCCGCCATTGGTTAATGGTCGCCGTGTGAAACTGAAATATGCTCATGCTGGCGGGTATAACCCACCGATTGTGGTTATTCATGGTAACCAAGTTAAGAAATTACCTGATTCGTATAAGCGTTATATGATGAACTACTTCCGTCGTTCATTAAAAGTCGTAGGTACGCCAATTCAGTTACGTTTCCATGAAGGTGCCAATCCGTTTGAAGGTAAAACCGAGAAATTGACCGTAGGTCAAGAGCGTCGTCGTAAGCGTGCCATGAGCCATATTCGCGATCGTACTAAGTAAGCTAGCATTTACTTATGCTATTTGTTGCTCAAAAAGCCTGACTTGTTCAGGCTTTTTTGTTGCTGTGAGGTCATAGAATTTACTTTTTATTGACGGCTTATACATTGTGCAGTCGTTCTAGGCAGTAGAGAGTACACATTAGGCATTAAAGACTGGACAAACGAGTATGCAACAAAAAATTGTTGGTTATCATGTGGATGAAGAGTACCATTGGGTTGCAGAATTAGGCTGTGGTCATTTTCAGCATGTGCGTCATAATCCGCCTTGGACCGTTCGCCCTTGGGTGATAACGCTTGCGGGCCGGCAACAAAAAATGGGCATGATCCTCAATTGTACAAAATGTGATGCTGGGGCTGCCCCTGATGTTGTTAAACCATTATGTTAAGCCATCGTTTTAATCAATATGTCTGCCGGCGATGAGCCAGAAAGAGGCTGCTATATCAATACTGAGAATGCTGTCATCGTCATCGATAACCATACTCCATCGATCAAAATCCACTGATAAAGGATTGAGTTGCCTTACTGAGCGCTAGGCTCACAAATTGAGTTTTTCAATGAGCACAATGCACAACCAGATTTTATTCAAGCTGAGTGCAAAAGGGCAATAAACAATGCATCCCAGTATTAATAGCATAATTCCCTAATATCGAATAAATATGGTGTTATCGTCCCAGTCAATGGGTGAAAAATTTTGACTGTCCATTGAGGAAGCCATCTTTACCGTCCGGCTAAAAGATCCTCCCGCGGGCAAGGAATCGCGTGGCTTGTTGAGTTTGGTTAACAATAGTTGTTAAGTGTGAACCCATTCAGAGTTATTTTATCGTTATTATTTTATCGTTATCAGTTGTCAGTTGTCAGTTGTCATTTATTATTTATTATTTATTATTGTGATTTTATCGTCATAACGCCATGTTTTAGATTATTTTTTCAATCATTGTCATTCGTAAGTGATTGTTAAGATTTCGGCGTAATAATGGCCCCATTATCGCAATCCAATCGAGGTTTTTATGCAAACACAAGTTAGCTATCCACGCCTACACCGTTTAATTCATTGGGGACTAGCATTGACCATGATGGTTATGCTGTTAACGATATTATTGAGGCTTGGATGGATGGAGAAAAACCATATGGCCGCCGTTATTCATCAAGGCTTAGCCAAACTTGATCTGATGATCAGCGACGAGCAAGCTGTGGGTATTGCTAAAAGTATTCGTGGTTTCATGTTTCAATGGCATATTTATTTTGGTTATGCCGTAGGGGTCTTTGTCTTGGCTCGTTTTATTTATATGGCTAAATGTGGTTTGCACTATCCATCACCTTTCTCACGTCAAGCTACGTTAAAACAAAAGTTTCAAGCATGGGTGTATTGGGTGTTTTATGCTGGTGTTGCGCTTTCGGTGATCCTCGGTTTGTTGCTTAAGTTTGGCCCTGAAGCCATAGAGCATCAGGTTGAAACCGTCCACAAATTGGCACTGTGGTATTTTATCCCTTTTATTAGTTTGCATTTGGCTGGTATTTTAGTGGCTGAGTCGGGTAACGATAAAGGCATAGTGTCAAGAATGATTGGTGGCTAGTATGGCGTCTCTTTACCGCAGGAGATTATATACCTTTACGCTAAATTGCCATTGCTTAAGTCAGCCTTAAGATTGGTAAACTATCTTGTTTGCCATCTGCTCATTAGGTGTAAATATGATGTCAATTGGGTTATTTTCTCATGTTCGTAAAATCAAGTTTATCGCGTTAAGTTTAGCGTTAGGGTTAAGTGTTAACGCCCAAACTCAAGCAGCACCGTCATTAGAACATCATGTGCTCGATCAACAAGGCACGAGTGTTAGCTTGCAAGAGTTTGCTGGTAAAGTGGTGTATGTCGATTTTTGGGCTTCATGGTGTGGACCCTGCCGTAAATCGTTCCCTTGGATGAATGCGATGCAGGCTAAATATCAACAGCAAGGTTTAGAAGTGGTTGCGATTAATCTTGATGTTGATACCGCACTGGCGCATGAGTTTTTGAGTAAGCTGCCGGGCCACTTTACGTTGCGTTTTAATCCCGAGGGTGATGTTGCGCAGGCCTTTGAGTTACAAGGTATGCCAAGTAGCTTTTTGTTTAATCGCAAAGGGGAATTAGTGCAAACTCACATGGGATTTTTTACCGAAAATACTCCCGCCTACGAGCACGAAATCCAAATGTTGTTACAGGAGTAAACTCATGACAAAAGCCTTTTATCAACCCTTTGCCAAAGCTGCGGTGGCGTTAGTCATTGCCAGTAGTTTGGTGGGATGTTCAAGCCTAGGGGTACAACCTTGGGAAAAAGATCAATTAGCCCGTGCCGACATGGCCTTTAACAGCGAAAAACTCGATCTCGCGTTAGATGACCATATTTACTTTAGTAAAGAAGGCACCAGTGGTGGTCGTTCATTAGCGGGCGGAGGTTGTGGATGCAACTAACACCTAAACAAAGTATTGCCAGTGCATTGGCGCTAGCAAGCTGTAGTCTCTTGAGCCAATCAGCCAGTGCTGCTGACGCTATTCCTGCCAATGATGATTGGAAGGTTGATGCTGCCATTATGTATTATGGCGAGCAAGACCGTGTACAAGCTACTGAAGCCATCGGTAATGTGCAAAAAGCCTTTGGTGATACGTCGCTTTTAGACATGAAGATCGTTGTGGACAGCTTAACTGGTGCGTCGGCATCAGGTGCTGTAGCTCAAGCCGAAAGCCAAACCTTTACTCGTCCTTCAGGTGATGGACAATATACCGTTGGCGCAGGTGAAACACCGCTGGATGATACCTTTCACGATACCCGTGTTCAGCTGAGTGCTAATTGGCAAGAAGTGCTTAATCAAGATTGGACCGGTAATGTCGGTGTGTATGGTTCCAGCGAGTTCGATTATCTCTCGATGGGGATTAACGCGGGTCTTGAGCGTAGTTTTAATAAAAATAACACCACCCTGTCGTTATCGGGGGCATTTACCAATGATGTGGTTGACCCTGTTGGCGGTCGCCCTGTGGCAATGTCACAAATGGTGTTGCCCGGTGATTATGCCAGCGATGCCGATTATCAAGCCGCCTTTGATCAAACTCGTTTAGCGGGTGATGATACGAAACAAACCACAGATATCATGTTTGGTGTGACGCAAATTATTAATCGTAATTGGTTGATGCAAGCTAACTATGGTTTATCCAGTGTGTCAGGCTACATGACCGATCCGTATAAGATCCTCAGTGAAGTTGACTCTAACGGTCAAACGCAAGCTTACCGTTACGAAAATCGTCCTGACTCACGTCTGAAGCAAAGTGTGTTTTTACTCACTAAAGGTGCCTTAGATTCAGGTGTGGTTGATTTTTCATATCGTTACAGTACTGACGATTGGGATATTCAGTCGCATACCTTAGAAACCCATTATCGATATTATTTTAGCCCTAGCATGTACGGTCAATTACATTTACGTTATTACCAGCAGCAAGCGGCCGAGTTTTATCAACCATTCTTAATGAGTGGCGATGCAATACCTGAGTATGCCAGCGCGGATTATCGCATTGGTGATATGACGGCTTACACCATAGGGCTTAAGTTTGGTCAGCGTTTATCGGGTGGCCATGAATTAAGTTATCGTCTTGAGTATTATCAGCAAAATCCTGAAAATAATGGCACAGAGATACCTGGTCAGTTGCAAAATTACGATTTATTCCCTGCGGTGAAAGCAATTATAGCCCAAGTCAGTTATTCGTTTTAAGATGAGGGTATCATCAATAAACAGAGTGATTTAACTTGCTTAAACCACTAACCACAGTGTCAAAAGCCCCAACAGTGATGAGCTTACAGCCTCGTCCTTGGGGCTTTTTAGGTTCATTTACTGCCATGGCAAGCCCGTGCGAATTGTTAATGGCGGTTGATGACGAGCCTATTGCCAGGCAAATGCTCCAGCTTGCTTTTGATGAAGCAAAGCGTATAGAGGGTAAATTTAGCCGTTTTATTAAAGGTAACCTGGTGTGGCAGTTGAACCATGCCCAAGGAAAACCGACCCCGATCGATGCCGAAACGCACCATTTGTTCGAGTTTGCTCAGCAATGTTTTCAATTAAGTGAGGCGGCATTCGATATTAGTGCGTGTCCATTAATGGCGTTATGGCGCTTTGATGGCAGCCATAGAGTGCCGTTACAAACTGATATCGATACAGCCTTGCTCAATGTGGGTTTTACCCACATTGCATTAACTGACACGACGGTGACTATGCCTGCAGGTATGAGTGTTGATTTTGGCGGGATCGGTAAAGAATATGCGGTTGATCGCACTGCGCAAATGTTAGCCCAACGTTGGCCAACATCATCGGTATTAGTCAACTTTGGTGGTGATATAGCTTGCCCCATAAGCAAGGATGAGGGTTGGCAAGTGGGCATTGAAAATCCGCAGCAGCTCGACAGTGCAGCAGCTCTATTAACCATTCGCCAAGGTGCATTAGCCACCAGTGGCCATACTCGGCGCTATATTGAGGTTGCAGGTAAACGCTATGGGCATATTATTAACCCTAAGAATGGCTACCCAGTTGAACAGGCGCCACTCTCTGTCACAGTGCTGGCACCAAATTGTGTGATGGCGGGAATGTTAGCCACGATGTCGATGTTAAAAGGGGCCGATGCTGAAGCCTTTTTACAGCAACAAGGTGTCGATTTTAAGGTGTTTCGGTAAATAATAAGGATAAGCAATGCGGGTATTATTAGTTGAGGATAATAAGCTTTTAGCGCAAGGCTTAGTGATGGGCCTTGCCAAAGAAGGCATTCAGGTTGATCACTTATCGTCATATCATCAAGCGCAAATTGCGTTAGTTAATGAAGATTTTAGCGCCATTATTCTCGATTTAAGTTTACCCGATGGCAATGGTGCTGATTTATTAAAACAATGGCGTAAAAATGGGATCTCGTTACCGATCATTGTGTTGACCGCCAATACCGATTTTGACACGCGCTTAATGTGCTTAGACATTGGGGCTGATGATTATTTAAGTAAACCTTTTGATGTAAGGGAATTAATTGCCAGGCTCAAAGCGATCATTCGTCGTCAGCATGGTTTAGATCATAACCAATTCAGTTATGGCGCGTTATCAATTGATTTTTCTCGTTGTGAAGTGCATTTTCGCGATCAATTAATTTCTCTGTCTCGGCGTGAATACCAGTTGTTGTTAGAATTTGCTCAATCAGCGGGTCGAGTATTGACTCGGCATCAGTTAGAGCAATTAACCTATGGTTGGGAGGAAGTTGGCAGTAATTCGATAGAAGTGCATATTCATCATCTGCGAAAAAAAATGGCCACAGAATTGATTAAAACGGTGCGTGGTATTGGCTATTTCTTAACGGAAACCGTATAGTTTTTGCGTTAAGTCAAGCGGTTTAACGTCCGCATATGCTATCAATATCATAAGGATATTATGTTTTCGCTGCGACTATTATCAAGCTTGCTCATGCTGGTGGGCATTATATTAACCGTCACATTTTCGAGTATATTAAGCACCCGAGATTCCACGCATGAAGTGGAAGAATTATTTGATGCTCAAATGGTTCAAACGGCCAAAATGCTGGAACAGTTTTATGTGGATCAGCTGACCGAAGAGCAACTGGCACAACTTATTTCTGCGCCGATCCTGTTTCATGTTGATGATTCGAAAATCGAAACCTTTGCTGATCAAGCTAATCCAAAAACCTTGTCGTATGAACATAAGCTCTCATTTCAATTATTATCTGCAACGGGGGCGTTGCTGGCTTATTCTGATAGTTCAGGTAAGCAGCTACTGACAGACTTTACCCCAGGTTATGCCATCAAAATTATTCAAGGGGAGACATGGCATGTTTACAGTCTGTTCTCTAAACCTAATCAAGTATGGATAGTGACAGCGCAACGGGATGATGTAAGGCAAGAATTAGTCTCGTTAATTGTTAGCAATACTTGGCGTTCGCCGCTATTCATTACTCCGATTATTATGTTTTTTATGTTGCTGCTAACCTATTATTTATTTAAACCGGTTAAGTTATTAGAGCGCCATTTAGATAATCGTGCGGTTCAAGATTTAACCCCCATTGATATCAAATTACCGAAAGAATTAATTTCAACACAATATGCATTAAACAGCTACTTACTACGTATTGCTGACACCATGATCCGTGAACGCCGTTTTAGCGCAGATGCTGCCCACGAATTAAAAACCCCTTTGGCGATTATTAAATTGCACAGTGATGGATTACGTGATGTGTTGACTGGGGCTGATGACGCGCTGCAACGAGAGGCCGTGCCTTATATTCAGGCCATGAGCGAAGGCGTTAATCGTATAAGCCATACCGTGGAGCAACTGTTGCTGTTGTCGCGTGTTGATGCCATAGAGGCGTTAAATATAACCGATTGTAAGCTGCAAAATATTATGGAGAACGTGATTAATCAGCTATTACACGTGATTGCTGATTACGAATGGCATATCGTTATTCCCCCAGAGATGACCATTAATGTCGATCAATTTTACTTCGAATTGGTACTGAAAAACATTATCGAAAACGCCTGCAAATACAGCCCTCTAGAATCATTAATTACCATTAAGGTTTCTGAAGATGATCAGCAGACGATGATTTGTGTGATGGATCAAGGTCGCGGTATGTCTGATGAAGAAATCAACTTAGCAAAAAACCGATTTTATCGTGTTGATGAAAATGCCTCACAAGGAGCCGGTTTAGGCTTGTCTATTTGCCAGCACATTATCGACTTACATCAAGGTGATATGACGTTTACACATGTTCAGCCTACTGGGCTTAATGTGTGTATTGTACTACCTCGCTAACCTTTTTTACGCGATCTGTTTTTTGGACTAAATGGTTGTGGCTAAATGGTTTTGGACTAAATCGTTTGCGACAAAATATTTTGTATTCGTCCATTTTTCACATAACCCTGTCATGTATACCTGCCACAATATTAGGGTCTGTTGATCTTTGCTGGTTAAATTTTGTTCGAGATAAAAACGTTTTAATCGAGGCGAGTGGATTGCTGCCTAGCAATCTAAGCCAAATTCGCTCAACAAAGAGTAAAACGTTTTTAGCCGAACCCTTCGGGCAGCGTTTGTTGGTCATTTCTACTGCGTTATCGACTTTTTATGTAGAATAACTACACCACACAGCCTCTGCTTTGTAGCTCATGTTTAAGTAATGACCAACAATTAGCTGCAAAAACAACCTTGAATGATCAACAGCCCCTAGTCATTAATGTATAACATGACTCATATTGTGGCTATCGTTTTTGGCTAACATCATCACCTAACCTATACCATTATTACTGCCTTTGACGTGGCGGTTTACTGTTGCGTGTTTGCCGATGGTTTCTAGAGGGGCTTGGATCACGAGTTTGTTTAATCGAGCGTGATTGTTGGTTATTACGCTTTGTCGCGGCGCTATGCTGTTGGTTATTACGCTTTGTCGTGGCGCTAAGCTGTTGGTTATTACTCCTTGTTGCGGTGCGATATTGTTGCTTGCGAGTGTCTGTTGTTTGCTGTTTTGCCATAGTGTTGCTGCGACTCGCGGGTTGTGCTGTGGTATCACGGGTGCGACGTTGAGGTTTATGTTGACGTATTGTCGACTTCCGCGCAGTTTCAACTGCTGGCTTAGCGGCATATTTTGCTGAGCGTGTTGCGCTCTGGTGAGAACTCGCCGCCCTATTGGACTCAGTACGATTAACCGCCTTTGTCGTTGTTTGTCGCTGTTGGCTTAACCGGTGTTTTATTTGCTGACTCTTGTGCTGCGATAGCTCACGATTTTGTCCTTGACGTGCATCATTTTGGCGTTCTTTACGCTTGGCAGGGGTATTATTAATGTGCCTTTTGGGCTCATTAACCCGTGATTGATGTTGAGATCCGTGGCTGACAGCAACAGGTTTTGATCTTTGGGCATGGCCACGTGAAATCGTTACCGGTTGACGGCGTTTTTCATAATGCCCCTGATAACGTTGGCTGATGCTTTTATTATGATAAGCCACGCCTTTACGATGCTTAGGTTGATGCTGCCAATGTTGGGCACCATGGCTATAGGTTATTTTTCGAGGTCGTTGGTAGTAATTATCATGGCGCACTGGCGCGACGATAATGCGGCGGTCATTCCAGTGAAAATTACTGAAAAAGAAGTTAAAGCTGATCCGGACACCTGTGTCCCAAAAGATGACCCCGTGGTTTGGGCGATAATGAACATACGCAGGTGCCTGCCAATATACTGGAGGGTAGCGGTTCCAGCGCCAATTCCCGTACACAATTCGGCTATCATAATAAGGTACATACACGATTTCGGGTTGCACCGATTCAATAATGATCCGCCGTTCAACTTTGGTGATCTTGACTTGCTCAATGTTAGCGAGACTGTCGGCATCATCGGCTTGTTGTCTTAACGTTTGAATGCTATCCAACATTCGGCCTTCATCTTGTAAAAAGGCATCACCTAGATCTTGTGTCCATGCTAAATCATCATTAAGACGTTGCAATACATTAGGGAAGGCGACTAAAGCTTTAACACTTGGATCCCAGCTTTGTGCTTCAACAGAGACCATCAGTTGCTCGGTATCACGGGTGGTTTGTCCGCTTAACCAACGTTGGGCTTGAATAATTTCCAGCGGATATGTTGCCGCTATTAATATGTGAGTTAATAAACTGTCGGGATACAAGGCTATTGGTGCGAGCATCTGCTCCAGCTCGGCATCACTGATCACACCCGCTTCAGCATTGACGTAACTGTCAGTCTCGGATTGCTGCGCGGCTTGTACACTCAGTAGTGGCATACATACCATGAGCAATGCCGCTATCGCCTGAGTGGCTGAGTGAGTGAGTTTTTTCATATCGTCTCCAATGTCTTTTTTAACTTTCACATTGATAATAACGAGCCGAAGATGAACATAAGCTGAAAGGGGATAAATGAAATTAACCGGGGAGATAAATAAACTCTGGCGAGATCCTCAAATTGAGTTTTATTGCTTTAAAAAACAAACTCTGGCGAGATCCCTAATTAAGTTTTACTGCTTTTAAAAATAATCTCTAGCGAAATCTCTAATTGAGTTTCATTGCTTAAAGACAAACTTGAATTTAGCCCCGTGTAATGATTCTGATTGGCCTACGGTTAAGGTGCCATGGTAGCTGTCGACCAGATCTCTGACAATTGCCAGCCCGATCCCATGACCTTGGGCATAAGTGTCTGCGCGGATCCCGCGTTCAAAAATGTTTTGTTGTTGCTCTTTAGGTATACCTTCGCCATCATCTTCAATTGTCATCGATAGCTGATTGTCTTGCTGCTTAATTGTCAGTGTGACCCTTGATTTTGCCGCTTTGCAGGCATTGTCGAGTACATTGCCAAGCATTTCAGTTAAGTCGGCTTCATCGCCTTTAAAGCGGGCTGCTTTGTTGGGATGATAGTCAATGGTGATATTGTGATGTTGGTAAATCTTGATTAAGGTTCTAACTAATCTGACCGCAATGTTGTCAACACTGATCCCTAAATGCCAACCGCTGCCGGCAGCACTTTGTGCTCGTCTGAGTTGATAGGCAATGATGTAGTTGATACGATTAATTTGCTCGGTTGACGCGTCACTTAAATCCGCTTGGGTTTGGATGACCGCCAGCGGTGTTTTTAAACTGTGGGCTAAATCGGCTAAGGCATTACGGTAGCGTTTACGCTGATTTTGTTCGGTTTGTAATAAGGTGTTTAACTGCTGAGCGACTTTTTGCAGCTCAATAGGGTATTGAGTACTTAGCTGCATTGACGTGCCTTGTTCTACCGCGCTGAGTTCTTGGCTAAATTGACCTAAAGGCTTTAAGGTCCACAATAACCAACTTAGCTGCACTATGACCAATAAGGCCGTTAAGATCAGTAACCAAGTCCACAAGGTAGTGGAGAACTTTTGGATTTGCAGTAGGTATTCTTGTTTGTCTTTTATGATGTGCAGCGTCATCGTAAAAGGCTGTTCGCTGGTGGCAAAACGAACGCTAAAACTGTATATCAACTGCGGCTTATCATTAATTATTATCGAGTCGAATGTACTTCTGCCCGTCGCGGGTTTGGGCAAGTTAATTGGCGTATTGAGACCGAGAAATGAATTCGAAGTCCACAGTAACTGGTTATCTTGGGTGGTGATCAACGCATAAAGACCTGAACCAATCACATTGAACTGATTTTCAAGTAAATGAGACGGCATTTGTAATTGATTATCTTCCACTTCAGCCATGGTCAAAACCGAGTAAACATAAGCCTTTAATTGGTTTTTGGCGGCAACATTTACTTGGGTCTCAAAGGCATTATTAACGGTTATGCCAATAATGGGCAATAACACTAAAATCAGCAGTAATGCACTGACAACAATGCGAACTTTAAGTGAGTTGAGGAGATTATGCATCTGGGTCTAATGGGCGTAGACGATAGCCTTGACCACGAAGGGTTTCAATCAATTGGTATTGATTGTCGGGGTCGAGTTTTTTACGTAAACGACGAATAAACACTTCGATCACGTTGGAGTCTAAATCAAAATCTTGATCATAAATATGTTCGATTAAACGGCTTTTTGAATGCACAGCTCCCGGATGCAGCATCAGGTATTCAAATAATTTGTATTCTGAGCCACTTAAATTAATCACTTGCAAGTGCTTTTTAATTTCTAAACTGCGAGTATTAATACTAAAGGGACCGTTTTGTATTACTGGGCTGGCTTGACCTGCAGAGCGGCGAATTAAGGCATTAATACGCGCGACAAGTTCTTCTAGTTGAAAGGGTTTGCTCAGGTAATCATCTGCGCCAGCATCTAAACCCACCACTTTATCTTGCCAACTGTCTCGAGCGGTTAAGATAATGATCGGATAGCTAATGTCTTGCTCACGTAATTGGCGGATTAACGACAAGCCATCAAGCTTAGGTAAGCCAACATCGATAATCGCGACGTCGTATTGATACTCTTGGGCCTGAAATAAACCTTCTTCACCATCGCTGGCGACATCAACGGTATATTGCGCCTCAATAAGATGCTGTTTTACGTTGTGTTGTAAGGCCGCATCGTCTTCGACGAGTAATAATCTCATGGGCTAGTTCCTTATGACCGAGCCATTAGTGGCATCGACTACCACATAAAAAATGACGCCATCATTAGTGAGTAATTTAATCCGATATCCCGAATGTCCATTGACGTTAGCGGATTGCACTTTTAAGACCTTACCAGAATAGCTACGTTGGGCTATTTGTACGGCTTGTTGGGCGCTATTAACCACCAAACTGCGGTTCTGCTGGTTATTATTTTGACGATTATTGTTGGGGCCCGGGGAGAGCTGAGCACCAGCGGATGAATGCAACGCAGTAGCATAGGATGATCCCGAGCACATTAGTGACGGTATCACTAACATCAGACTTAACATGATGGCATTTACATTGAGCATACGCTGCATATTGTGATCCCTAATAACCTTATTATTACCAGTGTAAAAGATCCCTTTCTATATAGAAACATCTACTTAATCTTATTGAGTAAATAGCCGTAAGCGAAACATAAACGCCCGTAAGATATCAGTAAATGCCAATGTGTCGATGATTTGACTTTGCAGTATAAGGGGTAGCAGATGAACATTAACTGAATGGTTTCCGTTTATTCTTAGTCTTTGCGGTATAGATTAATAACAGTGGCGCTAATGGATAGCGATCATGGCAAGTCAGCCGTGTTGCTATGTTCAGCTTACGTTCATTTTGATTAGGGTTAAATGGCCTCAAGATCAAGACTGTGAGGAACAAACATGAAACATAATATCGCCAAGACAGCTAATGTATCGACAATCAATACCCAGCTAAAATGGGGGCTAAGCTTATGTGTTGCCAGTGCGCTCTGGCTAAGTTCGCCAACAGTACAAGGCGCTGAACGAATATCTGAACAAGGTTTTGGCACCTACAGTCAAGCAAGAGTCATTGATCCGCAAACGCCAGAAACTGAAGCGGACAAGCAGGCTAGGCTGAGCGCTTTACATGAGCAAGCTAAGTTGTTAAGCAGCGTTACAACGCTAAATAAAAAAATCACCCGTGAACAAGTGATGGCCAACAATCAACAAGCGGCTGCCACTGTAAAAAATCAACAACAGCGAGCACTTGCCCAACAAAATCAGGTCGTTTATTACGACTTTTCATTCTATGGCGCTGATTCTCGCTTATATGATGACTACGATTACGATGGTTTTTATCAAACCTTTAGTGTGACCTTTGATGCTGATATTAGCAGCAGCGCCGGCGACATTCAGGCTGATGTCTTTGCCGAATTATATTTAAGCCAAGAGGGTGGGCCGTGGCTCCATTATTACTCGACCGACGTATTCACCCTGGACGCAGACTCTAGCCATGATGATTATGAAGTGCTCACCACATTGGCCAATGGTTATCAAACTGACCACTATGATGTATTAATTGATTTATATGAGGTAGGTTATGCCGATCCAGTTGCGACAATAAGCAGTGATGAGTCGAATGCACTGTATGCATTGCCACTCGAAAGTAGCGATCGTGATGCAGTTTACGTCGAACAAGTGTATATCGACACTGAACATTCAGGCGGGGCGTTGTCGTGGTTAAGTATCGCCTTGCTTGTGGGTTTTGCTGGAGCGCGTCGCCGCTTGATTAAGAAAATATAACCTAATGTTTATGCTTATGTACCTTAGATCTACGTTAGAATGACGATTTTTGATTTTGTCAGTTTTTGCTTATCCATCAGGGGTCAGCATGTAGGAGCGTGTATGTTAGTCAAGTTTAATGCATCATTGTTATGCAGTTCATTAATCGGTTCGGCATTGTTATTGTCTGGTTGCCAATTACCTAATCCCTATACAGGCGAATCAGAAAATGCCAAAGCCACTAATGGTGCCATGATTGGCGCTCTTTCAGGCGCTGCCATTGGTGTTCTTTCATCAAGCAAAAGCGACCGCGGTAAAGGTGCTTTGATTGGCGCAGCATCTGGTGCTGCTGTTGGTGGTGGTGTTGGATATTACATGGATGTGCAAGAAGCTGAGTTGCGTAAGCAGTTAAAATCAACGGGCGTCAGTGTGACCCGCAATGGTGATAATATTATACTGAATATGCCTAATGAAGTGACCTTTGCGGTTGATCAAACGGTATTAAGTGGACGCGCTAAATCAGTATTAGACAGCGTGGTGTTAGTGGCAAAAGAATACGATGACACCCGTTTGAATGTGATCGGTTATACCGACAGTTCGGGTTCTGATTCATACAACTTACGTTTATCACAAGTACGAGCAAGCGAAGTTGCGCAGTATCTTACCAGCCAAAACGTCAGTGGTTCACGTGTGTCGTCTACTGGCCGGGGTGAGTCTAGCCCGATTGTCAGTAATGCTACCGAGCAAGGTCGCTCACAAAATCGTCGCGTAGAAATTGTGTTAACCCCAATGGGGTAATTAATCCTACGGTTAATTCAGGGTAACAATACATAGGGTACGAGTCAGTAACCCTTGATACCACTGAATACAAAAAGGGTACTAAGCGATAATATCACTTAGTGCCCTTTTTTTAGCGTTCGACCTTAAGTTAGCGCTATCGTCCAAGTGCTATTGATAATCTGTCATTGGGCTGATGTTTATGCCTGAGTTTGTTAGGTATATAGCGCAATATGACTACTTAACCTGAACTCGGGATAAGAAATTGAACTAAATGCCCTCTTTACGATCAGATCTTTCGACCAAGAAGGATTTAATCATGCAGAGGGCTTATGAATAATTTAGTGGATATATTTTGTGATGTCGAT
>Ga0314771_100068_pt1 | contig 45170 bp, 33 predicted proteins | sample MetaGCB42018_FD_204522 | JGI IMG/M metagenome (GOLD analysis project Ga0314771, IMG submission 204522) | Cryopeg brine microbial communities from Beaufort Sea near Barrow, Alaska, United States - CB4 2018 | ecosystem: Environmental > Aquatic > Marine > Coastal | place: USA: Alaska | collected...
TTTGAAAGGGTAAATAAAGCGTAGATTATTGTTCGATAGTTAGCCAGCAATCGTGGGTGGCCATGTTATTTGCGGGCAACGCCCTGTAAAAGCGAAGATGACGCCCTGCGGGCTAACCGGAAAGTCAAAGGCAGCCTATTGCTGATGGACGGGCTGTGCCCTTGAGCTTGGGGACTATTTAGCCGTGATTACCTGATTATCTTAGGTAAGCTTTTTATATCAGGCTGCGGCTAAAGTCGTGGGATGCCATTTTCCTTGCTTTAGCAAAGAATCGGGCGAGGAGTATTGCTTGCCCTATCTCAACGTCTGCATTGACCTGTCCAGCCTGAACGCTGAACTCACCAAGCTCATTTAATTTTCCAAATATCGAATATCTAGCCTGCTCATATAATTTGTGCAAAATACAATCTAATTCACATAATATTTTATAAATCACTGACATAATTAAAAAATATGTATTTTGGTGCGGCACGAATAGAGGTAATTGAATCTGAATGCAGGTGAACGTCATGTTATGAAGCCAGGTCAGCTGCACCGGCACATTACTGACACAAAATGAGCCGGAGTGTTATTGGGTCTGACAATGGAGTAATGGTCAAAATGAATTGGCCATTAAAAAGGAGAGTAAGAATTATATGAAACAATTGCGCTATAAGAAATTTAAGATCGCCTTAAATTTAGGTATTATTTGTGTACTCACCGCATGTGGTGGTTCCAACCAAGACGAAAGTAACCCCACACCTGAACCGACTCAACTTTACGACATTACTGTAATCGATGGATATATTAGAGGTGCGATCGCCTATATCGACATTAATGGCAATAAAAAACGTGATGAAAATGAACCTTGGGTTAAAACCTCTGCTGGTGGCGAGGGGCAAATCGATATTACATCGTTAGGGTTACCCCCGGAAGATATCAGTATTATTGTTGATGTCCCGGCGGGTGCAGTTGATGAAAGTACTATTACCGATGAGTTCCCTGAAGGGGTGCCTGTCACCGCTGAAACCGCGTTTCAAATGGTTTCCTTGCCTGGAGAAAATGTCGCCACGCCTTTAACAACGCTGGTGGCAATGATTGCCGGAGACGGTGGTGATATTGATACCGCTAAAGAAAAAGTGGCCGATGATTTGGCTATCACAGTAGCAGACATAAACAGTGATTATTTGGCTGCAGGAAACGAAGAGCTAACGGTTTTAACTGAGTTAATAATTGAAAATACCGTTATTCCAAAAAATGTCACGACCGATGTCACACCTGCACAGTTATTGGTGGCGAGTACAGTTTCTGCAAAATTATCAACAGTAGTTCAAGAGGCTAATGCCGCAGATAAATTAACCTCAGATAAAATCATTATTCAAGCGGCGGCAGCCGCGACGACAAAAGCCGTTAGTACTTTTGTTGAAAATAACCAAGCTGAGTTAAATGAGACGACTGCGGCGAGCTTTGCTGCAGTAATTGAAGTCGTTGCTGATACTGCCTCTGGCTCATTTACAGAATTAGCCACATCTGAAGATTTGGTTACCGCAGAAGAAATCGAACAAGCCAGCCAATACGCAGAAGTCATGACAAATGTGGTGGTTGATTTGCTTGTCGATGACATAGCATCTGAAGAAGGTGTTACTGCAGAAGCGACTACGTCGGCTGAAGAAGTTGTAGATATCGTTAGTGGTGCGGTTAAGCAGTTAATTGTCAACAATGACCTAGGTAAAGACGGAAGTATCGACTCGATGACGATGACAGGTATTGCCGTTATTGTTGCCGAACAAACGGCTGAAAAACTGACTGAGTTAGCAGCAAGTGACTTAACGGATGAAGAAAAAGCAACCGAATTAGAAGACATTGCTCTAGGTGCCGAAAACTTAGCTAACTCACTCGAAGAACAAGTTAAAAATGATGCCGCTATCGATGATTTAGATGGCGACTCAATTGCCAATAATGTTGATCCCGACATTGATGGTGACGGGGCATTAAACGCAACCGATGCCTTTCCTTTCGACGCCACAGAGACCCTGGATACCGATGGTGATGGTACAGGTAATAATGCCGATGCAGATATCGATGGTGACGGGGCATTAAATGCTGCCGATGCCTTTCCCTTGGATGCCAGCGAATCACTCGATACCGATGGTGATGGTACAGGTAATAATGCCGATGCAGATATCGATGGTGACGGGGCATTAAATGCTGCCGATGCCTTTCCCTTGGATGCCAGCGAATCACTCGATACCGATGGCGACAAGCTGGGTAATAATGTTGACCCCGATATCGATGGTGACGGCGTATTAAATGCTGCAGACGCCTTTCCCTTGGATGCCATTCAATCAGTAGATTCCGATAATGATGGGGTAGCCGATCCTGAAGATTTGGCTCCGCTCGATGACTCTGTGGGCAAGGCTCTGCCACTCGATGCCAGTATCCTGGCGGATTCTTATTTGTTTATCGAGCGGGGTCAGTTACCAGATCCTAATCTTGCAATGGGATCTCTAAGTGGCGATCGGCTGGATTTTGTCGATGATGGCACGGGTACTCAAATTACCTATGATGGCGAGAAGAGCTTCCGTTGGACCATAAGTCATAACAGCCTGCTAGTGACTTACGATGACCCCGATGCAAATGCATATTTTTCGTATTTTGACTTAACAGGCTTGATTGAGCTTGGTGTTATTACGCAAGCTCAAGCCGATAGTTACCTTGCCCAACCCAATAGTGAGGGGTATGTGTTCGTTAAGGTGTCTCACAAAGCTGATCGCTTTCAATTGATTGATTCAACAGCGGAAACAGATGGTTTTTTTGTCAAATCGATTTCCAGCTATGATCTGGTCGTTGAAGGCCAGCGTGAAGCGCTACTGGGCTCAGTAGATGCTCATCCTATAAATGTTGAAGACGCTGGCGTTCAAATCGAACTCCTCCGACTCGAGGCGCTTGCGGTTCTGCCGTTTGAACCACAGGAAGTGACAGGTCAATGGGCCTTGCCTATCGGCCTGAGCCTAGGGGATGCAGACTCAGAATTTGAGTTTGCAGCTGACATCGCCAACTTCAACGCCGACATGACGGGTACGACTAAGATATTTGCTCACTCGTTTACCTGGTCGATCGATTCCGATGGCACCTTAGTGGTTATCTTCCCTGCATTGGATGTAGAAATTCGCTATAGCAAGTATGAAGCCTATGGAACAGGTTTGGGGGTTCATACTCAGATTACCACGCCGGATCAATCCTACAGCAGCTACTCGCTTGCGGTAAAAATGGCCGCAACACCTGCCATAGATGGCTTGATGAATCGGTATATGATGAATAGCTTTATACTTACAAAAACCAATAGCTATGATGAAAACCAGCAAATAAAAAGTGAGGCGTTTTCAGGTTTCAGACTGGAAACTGGCGGCTTGGCAACGCGTATTGTCGATGGTGATTTTGATATGTCATCTGATGCGGACTGGCAGGATTCAGGCTGGCAACGCTGGTATTGGACTCAGGAGCAGGATGGCTCGATTGCCATTGAATCCAGGTATATCGAAAGCTATTGGGACTATGACGACTGCTCCCCCTTACTGGATAGCATGTGTCGGCCGGCCCGCCGTCTGCACTGGGAGCCGTTGGCTCTGGTTGGCAAGCGTCTGTATGTGCTCGAGTGGGAAGAGCGTGCGAGTCAGGGAACCCCTGAAATAGCCTGGCATAAAGCCTATGGCTCCAATGTTAATTTTTATCAAGTCTACGACAACATAGACAGTGATCGTGATGGCATTATGGACGCTGAGGACGAGGACCTTGATAACGATGGTTATAACAACGGGTCTGATGCATTTCCTTTCGATGCCACAGAGTCAGCAGATATGGATGGCGATGGCGCGGGTGACAATAGCGATGCCCTGCCAAATAATCCCACCGAGGCAGTCGATAGCGATGGCGATGGTCTCGGCAATAATGCCGATCCCGACGATGACAATGATGGCCTGTTGGATGAACTGGATCAGAATCCATTAGTCTATGACCTTTTACTGGGGGGTCTGCAATTTACGGATCCAGCTATCCAGGCATGTATTTACAGCCAATATGATGCCACCACCCCGGTTAATGATATTAACAGACTTTGGTGTTCATCCCTTTCCGGTGTCAGTTCGCTGGCCGATCTCACTAAACTCACCCACTTACTTAATTTAAGTATTCAGGGGGCCGAGGTAAGTGACTGGAGTGCGCTGGCTGAGCTGACAAGTTTGACGGAATTATCCCTGAATAACAGCAGCTTTGGCGATGTTGCCTTGCTGTCAGAACTCACTCAACTCACCGAGTTAAACCTGTATGGCAGCAAGATAACCCATGCTGGTGCACTAACCGATTTAACTCAATTGCAAAACCTGAGTCTTGGAGGTACCGAGGTTCAGGATTGGACCTTCCTGAGTTCGTTAACTAATCTTGAAAGCTTTAGCGCTCGCGACAGCAGCTTTACCGATTTAAGCCTGCTAGCCGGCGCCAATTTAAGCTCCCTCGATATCGGCTCGTCCACCAAACAAATTGTCAATTGGGGCGTGCTGGCAAGTTGGCCAAACCTGACTCGTTTAAGTGTCAGCAACACAAATTTCAGCGACCTGAGTTTGTTGCAATCGGCTGAAGTAAACACATTAAGCGTTAGGAATACGGCGATTAGCGACTGGTCAAGTATTGCCGCCTGGGAACAGCTTTATCAGCTTGATTTATATGGCACCAGCTTCAGTGATTTAAGTTTGATACCCAATACACAGCAATTTTGGATCCTAAACTTAGGCAAGACCCAAGTGACAGACTGGCGTGAATTGACAGGCTTTAATGTCAATGGTTATTTGACCCTATCGGACACAGATTTTTCGGATCTGAGTCTAATCAGCCATATGACAGAGCTAGAAACATTGCGGGTGAACAATACATCAATCAGCAACCTTGATGCCCTTGCTCAGCTAGTCAGTTTAACTGAGTTACGTGCCGGAACTACTCAGGTGGCAGATCTAACCGCGCTGAAGGAGCTGGTTAATTTAACTGACTTGTATCTTGATTATACTCAGGTTACCGACTTGTCGCCTATTTTGGAGCTTGATTTATATCGATTATCTATTAATGGCGTCGTGCTGGATGACTCCGGTCAGGTGGATGTATTCACAGCCCGTGGTGTATATGTTGCAGGTGGAGTAGATGTAGATGTAGATGTAGATGTTGAAGCTGGTGGCCCTGTGTTGGCGGATATTCAATTTGCGGATCCAGCTATCCAGGCATGTGTTTACAGCCAATATGAAGCCACCACCCCGGTTAATGATATTAACAGACTTTGGTGTTCATACCTTTCCGGTGTCAGTTCGCTGGCCGATCTCACTCAACTCACCCACTTACTTAATTTAAGTATTCAGGGGGCCGAGGTAAGTGACTGGAGTGCGCTGGCTGAGCTGACAAGTTTGACGGGATTATCCTTGAATAACAGCAGCTTTGGCGATGTTGCCTTGCTGTCAGAACTCACTCAACTCACCGAGTTAAACCTGTATGGCAGCAAGATAACCCATGCTGCAGTATTAGCCGGTTTAACTCAGTTGCAAAACCTGAGGCTTGGTGGTACCGAGGTTCAGGATTGGACCTTCCTGAGTTCGTTAACTAATCTTGAAAGCTTTAGCGCTAGCAACAGCAGCTTTACCGATTTAAGCCTGCTCGCCGGCGCCAATTTAAGCTCCCTCGATATCGGCTCTGGGGATACTGGGTCCACCAAACAAATTGTCAATTGGGGCGTGCTGGCAAGTTGGCCAAACCTGACTCGTTTAAGTGTCAGCAACACAAATTTCAGTGACCTGAGTTTGTTGCAATCAACAGAAGTAAACACATTAAGCGTTAGGAATACGGCGATTAGCGACTGGTCAAGTATTGCCGCCTGGCAACAGCTTAATCAGCTTGATTTATATGGCACCAGCTTCAGTGATTTAAGTTTGATACCCAATACACAGCAATTTTGGAACCTGGGCTTGGGCAAGACCCAAGTGACAGACTGGCGTGAATTGACAGGCTTTAATGTCAATGGTTATTTGACCCTATCGGACACAGATTTTTCGGATCTGAGTCTAATCAGCCATATGACAGAGCTAGAAACATTGCGGGTGAACAATACATCAATCAGTAACATCAATGCACTTGCCCAACTTATCAGTTTGGTCGAGTTACGTGCCGGAACTACTCAGGTGGCAGATCTAACCGCGCTGAAGGAGCTGGTTAATTTAACTGACTTGTATCTTGATTATACTCAGGTTACCGACTTGTCGCCTATTTTAGCGCTTGACTTGAATAATGTAATAATACGTGGCGTGGTGCTGGATGACCCTAGCCAGGTGGATGTATTAAAAGCTCGCGGCGTTAACGTCACTCTATAAAATCGATGGCGGGCCTGGCTCGCCATTTTTTACTGAAATGTTTGAATAATTGAGTATTCCCACATGGCTTAGTTGTTTTTCCAAATCTATGGGATCATCTGCAATAATTAGCGGGCTGGTGGTTATAGCAGCCCGCTTTGAGCCATAACCCCATGGATTGGTTCAAGGCTGCCCATGTTGCTTTCGCTGCTGGCAGTTAGCTGTCCAACTCCTTGTTACGTAAGCGTCCGCCGAAGCACACTTTCATAACTTAGCAGTCAGTCGCCATCATTGTTCTTTTGCACCATGAGAGAACGATATGTTTGGTAACAGCACCTGGCTCGATGTCACTTTGATCTGTGGCATCACTGATCTGCGCAAATCCATTGATGGCCTGAGTAATATCGTCGCCTCATAGACAGGATCGTTAGCACAAAATAATAGTAAATACATAGCCACCAAATACATAGCCACCCATTTTTTGAAGTAACAACATAACCCCTTCCTATTTGAGTTGCGATCACCTTTTATAATTTCTCAACGAGCAAATTCAACAGGATGATTTAACAAATTAGCTCTCGATGGCCAATCCGTCAGTAATATGGTCGATTCAACGCAGCAGGAAAGCTTGATATCAATCAAGTGGAAAGTGGTGTTATAGAATTAAGAGTTAGCGGTTAAGCACACAGCCAGCGCTGGCAGTTTGATGCGCCTTGGCGTCGCTTTCGGTCCAAATGTTCGCAATATTCCGTTAATGCAGGTAAAGCACCTACCGCACCTTTGAATAACACGCCAAATTCTGTGGTGATTTTTAACCAGTTATCGGCAGGTATGTTTAGTCTATTAAGAATAGCTTGGCTGCTTGAACTAATTGCACCCCGTTTATCCTCTCGAATAATTCGCCCTGTATCTTCAACCAGCACAATATAGTCTTTTACACTGAATATTAAACCGTTAGGCATGTTTACACGTTCATTGCCCACAAAAGGCAATAACGCTATTGGTTGTTCACCTTTTATTGCTGAATTTATTCGACGTTGAATACTGGTGTAGTCTGAGGTTTCTGGTGTGGTGGCAATTTGGGCTCTAATAGGGTTTAAATCGACATAGGCCATACAGCTCAAAACGGCCGCTTCATCTAATAAAGCTTGCGATTTAAACCGCCCTTCCCAGAATCTGCCTGTGCACTTATCTTCTTTGTTGGCCATTCGAGCAATCGGCTCACTCAAGGAACGCATAAACCAACTAATATCAACCAAACGTTGTCGGTATTGGGTTATACAATCATTCACTGTGTTAAGTTCAAATTCGTTTAGGTCTTCACCTTCAACAAACTTTTTCGTCAGTAATGTTCCTTTAAAGCCTTTATGCCACTGAACCAACACGTCTTTATCTGACCAGTGTTTTACTTTATCTGCATCAACTTTAACAACAACATGTAAGTGATTACTCATGACTGCGTAGGCACATATATCAATGGCAAAGATGGTCGCAAGTTCAAGGATACGAGAATCAACCCATTCACGCCGATGCTCAAAATTCTCACCTGTTGAATTATCGATACCACACAGAAAGGCCTTACGCACCACACGTGAACAACAGTGATAGTAAGGTGTGTCATCTAAACTAACAATTGTTTGTCTTGGTCTGGCCATCTTCAATTACCTGCAAGTAAATATAGATAACTAAAGACTAGAACAGTGGTTAACAATTCGCCAATAATTTGGGGTGGCCATATTAATTGCTGAGTGTACGTTATTTAGCCAAAAATGTTGGGTGGCCATGTTATCTACAAGCGGTAACAAGCGGTAACAAGCGGTGACGAGCGATGGAACGCTAAGAATCTAGAAGTCTAGTAGCTAGGGCGAACTGCACTTGACCATGACAAACAGCCGTTATCGCCTTTATTTTTTGTTATCGCTTTTATAGCTTTTATAGTTTCTAGCAGCGAAGCGCTCTAGCATCTAGCCGTTACCGCTTTTATCGCTTGTTATCTGGTTTTATCGCTTGTCATCGCTTTTATAGTTTCTAGCAGCGAAGCGCTCTAGCATCTAGCACCTAGCCGTTATCGCCGTTATCTATTGCTATCGCTTTTATAGTTTCTAGCAGCGAAGCGCTCTAGCATCTAGCCGTTACCGCTTTTATCGCTTGTTATCGCTTGTTATCTGGTTTTATCGCTTGTCATCGCTTTTATAGCATCTAGCAGCGAAGCGCTCTAGCATCTAGCGCCTAGCCGTTATCTCTTGTCATCGCCTTTATCACCCGAATCCCTTGTTGTCCTGCTGGGGCTAGGTAGCGTTTATCTATCCATAGGCCGATGGCGGCGACTAAGATGTCATTATAAAAAATCAATGGGATTTGTTGGCGACGCCAAGGTGGGATATGGCATTCTTGCCACAGTTTTTTTAATTCGCGTGGTTTTTGACGTTGTGATGAGGCAAATTGCGGGTAGCATTTAATTGAGCCCGCGGCGCCGTAACGAAGCGTCACTGTGGTGTTGGCTGGCGGCAAGGCTAATAGTGGATGATGAGCGGCGCCCTGTTGGCTTAAGCGATATTGATGCTGGCCGATGTGGCAAATGACATCAGTCACATCGCCATTGATTAGGCTTAAAAAATTAGCCGTGAGTTGAGTGGCGTCGAGTGGGTCAAGTTCACTGGCGTTAAGTGCATATGCTACGTTGGCAAAACGCCTAACTTGATAGTCACCCCATTGGATCAACACATTAGCGTCATCTTTTGCGGCTAATAGCTGGCTGAGCATTTGTTGTAATTGCACTTGCGACGGCAAGTTTAGCTCACAATGACTGAGGTAACCTCGAAACAATAATGCTTGCCACGCTGGGGTTAATTGCGCAAAACCCGTCAACGAAAAACCGCATGATTCTGTGATTAAGGCGTTCTCACTACTGGGTAACACTAGCCAGTGGGGTAAACGAAGACTGACTTCGTCGTCGATAATTTGTTGTTGTTCACCGCACAGGGCTGCACTTCTGGCAGCCGTTGTGGCAATGCTTGGCCAGCGCTGTTTTAAGCGCGGAATGATCTCTAAGCGTAAAAAATTGCGATCAAAGCTATCATCTTGATTACTCTCATCTTCGATATGCAATAAGCTATTTTGCGCTGCAAATTGCTCAATTTGATCACGGCTAATGTCCAATAATGGTCTCACTAACCAAGCGTGTTTATACGTTTGTACTGTGCCCATTGCCGCTAAGCCTTTTGGACCTTGGCCGCGTTTTAACGCCAATAATAGGGTTTCAAGTTGGTCGTCTTGATGATGGGCGGTCAGTAAAATATCACCCGGATTGAGGTAGCGGTCAAAAGCCTGGTAACGGGCCTCGCGTGCTTGTGCTTCTAAGCTTTGTCTTGGGCCTTTATCAACATTGACCCGCTCAACTTGCAACGGTAATTGGTAATGCTTGGCTCGATTGATACAGTGCTGTACCCAAGTGTCGGCATTGGTACTCAGTCCATGATGAACATGGATCAGTAAACAGGCTATTTGCGGATAGCGCTGTGCCAAACAACTTAAGCCATAAGCTAAGACTTCTGAATCAACGCCACCGCTGTAAGCCAGCACTAACTTAGGCGAGTCATCGATGTTGGCTGACGCGTGATATAACGGCATCGCTGCCTGTTCAAGCGTGTGTAATAGCTCTGCTGGGGTCATCAGTTCACCTATAATTAGTTAAACACAATTTTGACGTTGGTCGAGCCGAGCATACTTTCGAGCGCTAACATCAATTCATCACTAGGGTTTACCCGCCATTCATCACCTAAGGTAATTTTCCCACTTGCATGGGTTTGGGCATAATGAATGATCACCGGCACAACCCCGTTTCGCCAAGGGGTTAAGGTTTGCTCAAAGGTTTCAAGCCACTCGGGTGTCACTTGCGCTGCTTGAACGTTTATTTCAACCGCTTTAGCAAAATGACCGCGGGCTTCGCCAATTTCGATAATGTTACGGGCATTCATGCGATTGCCACTGGAGAAGTCATCATAACTGACATCGCCTTCGCAAATTAATATGCGATCTTTTTCAAGTAAATGACCAAATTTTTCAAACGGTTCGGTAAATAACATCACTTCTAAACGGGCACTTTTATCATCTAAGGTGACCAGACCCATTTTAGAACCTCGCTTGGTGATCATCACCCGCGTAGCAACCACTAATCCGGCCACTTTAATCGTTTTACCGCGCGCGGTTGGATGGATGTCTTTTAAGCGGCCGTGGGTATATTGCTTAAGCTCTTTTAAATATTGATTTATCGGGTGACCCGTTAGGTACAAGCCTAAGGTTTCGCGCTCACCGTCAAGCCATATTTTATCGGGCCAAGGCGTACACTCAACAAAGTTTTGCTTGCTGTCTTGAGGCTCGCTATTCAATAAACCAAACATGTCATCCTGGCCAATGGCTTCGGCTTTTGCATATTGCGCGGCGGCGCTGATGGCTTGTGGCAAGGTGGCCATCATTGAGGCGCGATGTGGGCCAAGTTGGTCTAATGCCCCGGCTAAGATCAGCTTTTCAATCACTCGCTTGTTGAGTTTTTTCAAATCAATTCGAGCACAAAAATCGAAAATATCGGTAAATGGGCCATTTTTGCGGGCGTCTAAAATAGAGTCAACCGGCCCTTCTCCGACCCCTTTAATGGCACCAATACCATAAACAATATTCAAATCATCATCGACGGTAAATTTAAAAAAACTCTTGTTCACATTGGGTGGAATTAACGGCAAGCCCATACGCTCACATTCATCCACTAAGGTCACAATTTTGTCGGTGTTGTCCATGTCGGCAGACATTACCGCCGCCATAAATTGAGCCGGATAATGGGTTTTAAGCCACAAGGTTTGGTAAGAGACTAAAGCATAGGCAGCAGAGTGCGATTTATTAAATCCGTAGCCGGCAAATTTTTCGACTAAGTCGAAGATTTTCATCGACAACTCGCCATCGACGCCGTTATTAATCGCCCCTTCTTTGAACGTACCGCGCTGTTTAGCCATTTCCTCCAGTTTTTTCTTACCCATGGCACGACGCAGCATATCCGCGCCGCCAAGGGTATAACCCGACAATACCTGCGCAATCTGCATCACTTGCTCTTGATACAAAATAATACCGTAAGTGGGTGATAACAGCTCTTTCAATGACTCATGCTGATAGTCAGCATCTGGGTAAGACACCTCTTCTCGGCCATGCTTACGTTCGATAAAGTTATCGACCATGCCTGACTGAAGCGGCCCTGGGCGGAAAAGTGCCACTAGTGCAATCATGTCCTCGAAACAGTCGGGTTTTAGCCGCTTAATCAAGTCTTTCATGCCGCGCGATTCCAGCTGGAATACCGCGGTGGTTTCGTAGCGTTGCAGCAATTTAAAACAGGCGGGATCGGCCAGTGGAATGGCTTCAATGCTGACCGGATCCTTACCTTCTTTAATTAGGCGCGGATTAATCATCTGCAATGCCCAGTCGATAATCGTCAGGGTACGTAGCCCTAAAAAGTCAAACTTAACCAGACCAGCAGTTTCTACGTCGTTTTTATCAAATTGGGTAACCGGGTTTAAGCCTTCGGCATCGCAATATAACGGCGCGAAATCGGTAATTCGAGTGGGGGCAATCACCACCCCGCCCGCATGTTTACCTGCGTTACGGGTCACGCCTTCTAAGCGGCGACACATATCGATAAGCTCTTTTACATCTTCATCGCCGTCATAAGCTTCAGGAAGCGCAGGTTCAACTTCAAAGGCTTTAGCCAATGTCATCCCGGGTTCGGCGGGGATCAATTTGGTTAAGCGTTCAACAAAACCATAAGGATGACCTAATACGCGGCCAACATCTCGCACAACGGCTTTGGCCGCCATAGTACCAAAGGTAATAATCTGCGATACCGCTTCTCGACCATATAACTCGGCGACGTGATCAATCACTTCGTCACGACGGTCCATGCAAAAGTCGACGTCAAAATCGGGCATTGAGACACGTTCAGGGTTTAAGAAGCGTTCGAACAGTAGGTCGTATTCTAATGGATCTAAGTCAGTAATTTTCAGCGAATAAGCCACTAACGAACCCGCTCCCGAACCTCGGCCTGGGCCAACTGGGATCGCATTATCTTTGGCCCATTGAATAAACTCCATCACGATAAGGAAGTAACCCGGGAAACCCATTTGGTTTATGACTTTGAGCTCGATCTCGAGACGTTCATCATACTCACCACGTTTATCCACGCGCACTTGTGGATCGGGAAATAAAGATTCGAGCCGTTGTTCTAATCCCTTCTCTGACAAATTAACCAAGAAGTCGCTAATGGATAAGTCGCCGGTGGGGAAATTAGGTAAAAAGTATTCGTTGAGTCGGATCGTGACATTGCAGCGTTTGGCAATTTCGACGCTATTTTGAATCGCTGACGGAATATCGGCAAACAGCGCGATCATCTCATCTTCGGTGCGCAGGTATTGTTGATCGCTGTAGGTTTTAGGACGACGAGGATCGACTAGGGTATAGCCATCATGAATCGCGACCCGGATTTCATGGGCTTCAAAATCATCTTGCTTTAAGAACACCACTTGGTTGGTTGCGATAACGGGCAACCCCTTTGACGAGGCTAACTCAATCGCCATGTGTAAATAGCGTTCTTCATCTGCACGACCAGTACGAATAAGCTCGAGGTAATAACGATCTTCAAAGTGTTGTTGGTAGAACGCAATTAACGACTCAACTTGGTTTTGGTTGCCTTTTAATAATGCCTTACCGACATCGCCGTCTTTGGCACCGGATAAAATGATCAAACCGCGGTTAAATTTAACCAACCAATCTTGATCGATCACGACGCGCCCCACCACTTGGCCACGTAAATAAGCCTCACTGATAAGCTGAGTCAAGTTTTGGTAACCTTCATTATCCATCGCAATGATGGTTAAAGCACAAAACTCTTTGTCAAACCCTGGGGTTTGCACCCAAAAATCGGCGCCAATAATGGGTTTAATCCCCGCGCCATGACAGGCACCATAAAACTTCACCAAACCACAAAAGTTGTTTTGATCGGTTAACGCTATCGCTGCCATGCCCTGATTTTCAGCAGCAGCAATAATCGGCTTAACTTTGGCAACGCCATCTGACATTGAATAATCACTGTGGACGCGCAAATGAACAAAACGAGGATCGGACATAGAATATTTTTTCTTCGAAAAAGGAATGTAATAACACGAAAATGCAGGATTTAGACTACCAAACTAAGCGACGTTATCCAACGAGAAAGTCGTTTAATCTGGCTATTATCAAAATGTATCCTGAAGCAATATGCGCTGTGCAACAGGTTTAAAACTTCTACGGTGCTCAGCTAACACACCATACAAGGCTAATGCTTCAAAGTGCGCTTTGGTGGGATACCCTTTATGCTTAGCAAACCCGTATTGTGGGTGCTGAGCGTCTAACACGTCCATCTCAGCATCACGAGTGACTTTGGCAATAATGGATGCTGCACTGATGGCTGCCACTAATCCGTCACCTTTTATCACGGCATGGCTGGCAATACCAAAATCAGGCACCCGGTTACCGTCCACTAACACTCGTTCAGGTACCATAACCAATCCCGCGACAGCGCGCTGCATTGCCAGCATAGTGGCCTGTAAAATATTGAGCTGGTCAATTTCAACAGGACTCGCCCGGCCGACACTGACGCATAATGCATTGTCCATAATCACTTGATATAAAGCATTACGGCGTTTCTCACTGAGTTTTTTAGAGTCGTTAAGCCCAACGATAGGTTTCTTCGGGTCGAGGATCACAGCGGCGGTGACCACGTCGCCAATTAACGGACCACGGCCAACTTCATCAACCCCAGCGACCCGGCCTTGAGTTATCATGATCACTTGTTCTGGCGTGATGTTTTTTATCACGATCGGTAATGTCGACATCATTGCGCTCATAATCAATTATCCTAGTGAGTTTGCAATAAGGCAACCACGGCATCGGCAGCACGCTCGCTGGCGTTGCACTTGAGGACTTGGTGCAATTGCTCAAACTGGGCCTTAAGCGGTGAGAAGTCTTGATTAAGCTGGTTAATTACCGCAGCGGCAATCAACTCTGGCTGGCAATTAGCTTGCATCAGTTCTGGCACTATGGTTTCGTTCGCGAGTAAATTAGGCAATGAATAGTTTTTAATTTTCATCATACGGATACCAATGGCGTAGGTAATAGGGCTAACGCGATACGATACCACCATAGGACGTTTGACCAGCATGGCCTCTAATGTTGCTGTGCCAGAGGCCAATAAAATACAATCCGCCGCAGCCATAACTTCACGTGATTGACCTTCAACAATGGTGACTTCTAAATCGGGAGCAAACGCCTTAAGCGCAGCAAGAAATTGTTGCCGACGCGCATCATTAACCACAGGCGTGACAAATTTGATGTCTGGGTAGGCGTGTTTAACTAACTGAGCGGCTTTGACAAACGGTTCGGCTAATTGCTTTAGCTCTCCGCCTCTAGAGCCTGGTAATACCGCCAAGTATTCAGCATTGGGATCTAATCCTAAAAGCTGCCGGGCAGCCAGCTTATCACTGTGCATCGGAATGTCATCGGCAAGTGTATGGCCAACAAAGGTACAAGGCACTTGATATTGATCGTAAAACGCTTTTTCAAACGGCAATAACGACAACACCATATTGGTCGCTTTGGCGATTTTAAAAATACGTTTTGGTCGCCAAGCCCATACCGACGGGCTGACATAATGGACCGTTTTAATCCCTTTGGCTTTTAATTTGAGCTCTACGCCAATATTAAAATCGGGCGCATCGATACCAATAAAACAGTCTGGCGACAGTGCAGTAATTTGTTGCACTAAGCTTGAGCGAATATGAAGCAGTCGGGGTAAATGTGATAACACCTCAACTAACCCCATGATGGAAAGCTCTTCCATTGGGAATAAACTTTCAAACCCAAGGGCTTGCATCCGCGGGCCGCCAATGCCGATAAAGCGCGCATCTGGATAGCGTTGTTTAAGTGACTTAACTAAACCGGCACCTAAAATATCGCCGGAGATTTCTCCGGCGACCATGGCAAATACTTTTGAAGAAGAGTGGGTCATTGTTTCCTGTTATCGAATAATGCCACGAGCAGAGTGGTTTATAAAATCGACAAACGATTTTACATTGGGGTCATTTTCAGCAGACTCAGCCAATTCAGCATTAGCTTCTTCAATGGTTAAGCTCTTGCGAAATACCGCTTTATAGGCATTAAAAATTGCCCGCTGGCTTTCTTTGGTAAAACCACGGCGTTTTAAACCTTCTATGTTTAATCCACGGGGTATAGCAGGTGAACCAGCCGCCATCACAAATGGAGGTATGTCTTGCAAAATAAGTGATGCCCCGGCAGTAAAGGCGTGGGCGCCAATGTGCACAAACTGATGCACACCTGTCATGCCACCTAAAATAACCCAATCGCCAACATGCACGTGTCCCGCAATGGACGCGTTATTCGCCATAATGATGTTATTGCCAACCAAGCAGTCGTGGGCAATATGAACATACGCCATAAAAAGGTTATCAGACCCGATGCGGGTTTCACCCTTGTCTTGGGTGGTGCCACGGTGAATGGTGACAGACTCACGAATAATGTTGTGGTCACCGATAATTAAGCGAGTTTGTTCGCCGGCGTATTTTTTGTCTTGACACTCTTCGCCAACTGAAGAGAATTGAAAAATTCGATTCCCTTTACCGATAACCGTTGGACCTTTAACTACAACATGAGAGCTTATCCATGTGTCGTCACCGATTTCAACATTTTCACCAATATAGGTCCAAGGACCAATAGTGACATTGTTACCAATTTTCGCGCTTGGGTGAACAAAGGCTAATTTATCTATCACTTCTGAATTTCTCTCCGTGCACACATAATTTCTGCTGAACAAACCAGTTCACCATCGACCAAGGCTTCACCAACAAACATCCCGATACCCCGGCGTTCTTTAATCATTTTAACGTAAAAATGTATTTGATCGCCCGGCTCGACAACACGTCTAAAACGCGCTTTATCAATACCAGCAAAATAATACAATACTTCTGGAGACGGCTCAGAGCTCATGGTTTTAAAGGCAAGTAAACCCGTTGCTTGTGCCATGGCTTCTAAAATTAGCACCCCTGGCATAACAGGCTGTATAGGAAAATGTCCCTGGAAAAATGGCTCGTTAATCGTCACATTTTTAATTGCATGTAATTGCTCACCAACGGTGAAGTCCAATACACGATCGATCAACAAAAATGGATATCTATGAGGTAGATATTGAAGGATCTCTTTAATATCCATGGTGTTTAGTTGGTTTGACACACTAGATTCCTTTAATAAGGCAGATTGATAATTACTCTGTGCCCTTAGCATTTTTCTCGAGGTCTTTCACTCGGTTAAATAACTCGTCTAAATGACGGAAACGTACCGTGTTTCGGCGCCACAATTTGTTTTCCATTGCAACCGTGGCCGAGGAATACACGCCTTTTTCGCGAATAATACTAGTCACATTAGTTCCGCCACTAATATGGGCACCATCAGCGATGGTTAAATGCCCTGCTATTGCGCTATTGCCGCCGATAATACAGTATTTCCCCACCTCGGTACTGCCGGCAATAATAGAGCCGCCAGCCATTGCAGTATTTTGGCCGATAACGACGTTATGGGCAATTTGAATTTGATTGTCGATAATCACGCCGTCATGTATTTCGGTATGTGACAACGCACCACGATCGATACTAGTGCATGCGCCTATTTCGACATGATTGCCAATTCGCACGCCACCGGTCTGTGGAATTTTAATCCAATTACCGCGTTCGTTGGCATATCCAAAACCATCAGACCCAATAACGGAGCCGGAATGAATAATACAATTATGACCAATATGAATATTATGATAAACGGTAACATTTGCCCAAAGACGCGAATCGGAGCCAATAATGCTGGTTTCACCAACCACACAACCAGGACCAATTTGAACATTTTCGCCCAAAATAACCTTCGCACCAATCACCGCATTCGCACCAATAGCCACACCGTCGCCTAAAATGGCCGACGGGTCAATTTGTGCTGAAGCATGTATACCGGATGCCACTTTTGGCGTGGTATCAAGCAATTGTGCCACACGAGCAAACCCAACATAAGGGTCACTAACAATGAGAGCATTACCGCTATAACCATTGGCTTCTTTTTCGCTCAATAACACCGCGCTAGCTTGAGTGGTCTCAAGCTGAGCACGGTACTTACTATTGGCTAAAAAAGAGAGTTGGCCTTTAGTTGCACTTTCAAGGGTAGCTACACTGGTTATTTCCAATGATGCATCACCTTTAATGGTTGCACCCAACAGCTGGCCAAGCTCTTTTAAAGTCACTTTTTGCATAGTGTTTATTGGCCTTTGCTTAAGGCTTCGACCACTTTGCTGCTGATGTCAGCATTGGGCTTAACAAAAATCACTGCACCACGTTGGAACACCATGTCATAGTTTTCTTTACCAGCAATGGTATTAATCACTTTTTGAACCTTAACTAATAGTTTGTTTTGCTCTTCACCTTGACGACGACGCATGTCTTCATCAAGTGCTTTGCCTTTCAATTGGAATTCAGATTTTAATGATTCCATTTTACGTACTAATTCAGTTTTCTGTGTGTCGCTCATTAATGCGCCGTCACGTTGTTGCATTTCTACCATAGAACGCATTTCTTCCTGCATTTTTTGGACTTCAGCAACACGATCACCAAATTCCGCTTTTAATGAGTTAGAAATTTGCTCACGTTGGGGCAGTTGCTCGAACACTTCGCCCATATCAACTACAGCGAGTTTTTCAGCTTGAACTAGCATAGGGCTAGCAAATAATGCCAATGTAATGAATGCGCGATTTACCATTTTATTCAATGTAGACTCCTTGTAGAACTTGTTGTTACCAGCAAAACTTGCCGAGTGTATTCGTTTTAGAACGTTTTGCCAATATTGAATGAGAAAATCTCTGTCTCATCATCTTCATATTCTTTCAGTGGCCAAGCTAAACTAAAGACCATTGGACCCATTGGCGATAGCCATTGTACGCTCATACCCCACGAGGCACGTAAGCGCTCAGGATCGCTATAATCTTCTAACTTACTAAATTGATCCGCTGGCAGAGTACGATACGAATCATAATCAAACTCGGTATCCCATACGTTGCCCGCATCGATGAAGAAACTGGTTCGCACTGAATTAGTGTAAGCTTCATCGAGGAACGGCGTCGGCACGATCATTTCAAGGCTGGCGGTTGCAATAGCATTACCACCAATTGAATTACTGGAACTCACCTGAATGGTATTGGGGTCACCAGGCAAGCTACAACCATCACCGGAAATATCCGGAGAACATGGCTCACTACCACGGTATAAATAGAATGACCGTGGACCGACTGAGTTAGATGAAAAACCACGTAACGAGGTGCTACCACCAGAGTAATAGTTTTCCCAGAACGGCAAAATTTGATCGTTATCGTTAAATTGACCATAGCCGTTTGCATAACCTAAACGGGCGCGAGCCAAAAATACAAACCCATGCTGAGGTGTCAGAGGGAAGTAAAAATTGGTATTGAAATCCGTTTTGAAATATTGCAGATCAGAACCCGGCACGGTTATTTTACCGCTTAAACGCTGCGATGAACCATCTGTCGGGAACGTACCACGGTTAAGCGTACTGCGGTACCAACCCGCATTTAATTCAAAGTTATCAAAACTTAAATCTGAGTTAGTACCATCCGTTTCACGATAAACATTATAGAAACGTAATGCTTGTTCATAAGCAGAAATTTCAGAAATCGTATTGTGACGATAACCAATCCCTCCGTTCAAACGGTTGGATTCGTTGATAGGGAAACCAGAGGTTAATGCCACACCATAAGATTCATTCTTATAGCGTTCAAGGTTAGCCTCGTTGGCATCAAATTCGCTCCAGTACACACTTCCACCTAAACTGACACCATCTTTAGTAAAGTAGGGATTAGTAAAAGATAAGTTAGCACTTTTCGAATACGTATTAGTATTGATACTAATACCCGCTTGATTACCGGTACCAAGGAAGTTATTTTGCTCAACGCCAAACTGCAAACTCACACCTGATTCAGTACCATAACCGACACCCGCATTAAATGATCCTGATGGCTGCTCTTTGACCTTGATGGCCACATCGACTAAATCGTCGCTGCCTGGTACTTGGATTGTTTCTGCATCAACCGTTTCAAAAAAGCCTAAACGGTTAAGGCGAAGTTTTGACTGCTCAATTTGGGCAGAATTTAACCACGCACCTTCCATTTGACGCATTTCACGGCGCAAGACTTCATCTTTAGTAACGGTATTACCAGTGAACTTAATTGAGCGAACATAAATACGTTTGCCTGGATTGATATTGATGTTGAGCACCACTTCTTTGCTTTCATCATCAATTTCAGGATAGGTTTTCACTTCTGGGTAAGCATAACCGAAACGGCCAAGGTATTTACTGTACATTTCTTCGGTGAAAGTCACATCTGCACCGTTGTACAACTTGCCAGCTTTAATCGGCAAAATAGATTTCATTAACTCTTCACGTCCCATAAGGTCGCCAATTAAGTTAACTTCTTTAACCTTGTATTGTTCACCTTCATTGACGTTAATGGTGATGTACAGACCTTTACGATCCGGTGTCATCGCCACTTGCGTTGAGGTGACATCAAAACGAATATAACCTTGATTATGGTAATAGGTTTTGATGGTTTCTAAGTCCGCTTGCAGTTTTTGTTTTTGGTAACGACGTTCACCAAATAAATCCCACCATGCGACATAATCTTTCAATTCAAGCATGCCAATGAGCTCAGAATCTGAGAACACGGTATTACCTACCACGTTAATTTGGCGGATTTCGGCCGCTAAACCTTCGGTAAACTTAAATTTAAGCTCAACACGGTTACGCGGCAAGTTGATGATTTGCGCTTCAACTTTGGCGCCATATTTACCCACACCGTAATAGAAATCTTGCAGGCCTTTTTCAATGCCTGACAACATGGTTCTATCAAGTGATTCGCCCGCTTTGACGCCCGATCCATCAAGACTCTCTTGAAGCTGTTCGTCTTTAATATCTTTATTACCGTCAAACGAGATAACACTGATAGTAGGACGTTCTTTGACCGTGACTAAAAGTACACCGTCTTCATGGCTGACACTGATGTTTTCGAAATTGGTTGAACCGTAAAGGCTTTTAATCGCTTGCTGTAATTTAACTTCATCTACCGTATCGCCTACTTTCACAGGCAAACTCAATAGTGCTGCACCGAGAGCAACTCGTTGCAAACCTTCTACTTGGATGTCGGTCACTTCAAAAGGTTGGAAAGACTCTGCCCAACCATTCCCTGAAAAAGACGCACCGACGAATAACATCGAGGCAAAAATTTTATTAAATCTCATAGAGCACTTCTAATTATTAGTCTGTCCTTGCTCAGAGTCGGGCAAAATCATTGAATAAGGCTACGCCCATCAACATTAGCAGCAAAGCTGCGCCTAACCTGAATCCTATTTCCTGCACCTTTTCAGGTACAGGCTTACCAGTCATCACTTCAATAAAGTAATACAGCAAGTGTCCACCATCGAGCACTGGCAAAGGCATTAAGTTAATAATGCCTAAGTTAACGCTGATGAGCGCGATAAATCCTAGAAAGTACACTAAGCCATAACTTGCACTGGCGCCTGCGCCTTGTGCAATTGAAATAGGACCACTAAGATTTTTCACCGACACATCGCCGGTAAATAATTTCCCAATCATCTTAAAGCTGACGACAACAAGTTGCCATGTTTTATCAGCTGCTGCGATAACCGAATCTACTATGCCATACTCAAGCTCAAAGCGCATATTATCAGGCCATTGTGCTTGGGTCGGACTAATACCGATAATCCCGATAGTCTTACCTTGAGGGTTTTGCTGTGCTTTGGGCACCACATTAACATCGATAAGTTTATCTTGACGTATCAATGTCATAGTAACATTTTTGTTGGCAGAGCTTTGTACCACATCAACAAACGCATTCCAGTCGCTATATTGTGTGCCATTAATACTGACGATTTTATCACCAACCTTAATGTCCGCTTGCTCTGCCGCGCTGTCTTTGCTGATAGCGGCAATGGTTGGCTCAATCTCTGGACGAAAAATACCTAGCCCGAGTGAGGTAATTGGCGACTCTTTTTCGGGATTAAACACCCACTGCCGGGTATCAAGTTTTACAGTGCGAGTTGGCATATCCATACCGGATAATTCGGCAAGCGGCGCTAAGGTTAACTCAATGCTGTCATCACCAATATGGCTGACTAACGCTAAGTTAACTTCTTCCCACGTTCTGACTTTTTGGTTTGATACCGCCATAATTTGTTGTGGTTCAACTAACTGAATCACACTCGCTGGACTGGCTAACTTAGTGCTGTCAATAACCGGCTTAATGGATGGGGTTCCAATAAGATACATGGCATACAAGGCCACAATAGCAAAAAGAAAGTTAGCTATGGGTCCTGCTGCGACGATAGCAATGCGTTGCCATACATTTTTACGGTTAAACGCTTGGTTGAGTAAATGCTCGGGCACCTCTTCAACCCGTTCATCGAGCATTTTTACGTAACCCCCTAAAGGGATCATGGCCACTACATACTCAGTACCATCTTTGCCAAATTTACGCCAAATCGCCTTGCCAAAACCAATAGAAAATCGTTCCACTTTTACCCCACAACGCCGCGCGACCCAGAAGTGGCCGTACTCGTGTGCGGTAATCAAAATACCTAATGCGACAATAAAAGAAGCTAAGCTCCAAAAAAAATCTATCATTATTTTCCTGAATTAATTAAGTGCGTTAATGGCTGAAATGGCCGTCGCACGAGCTTGTGCATCTAATTGTAAAATATCATCAATACTGGCTAAACGAGTTTGTTGTACTCGGTCCAAGCAATTTGCGTTTATATTCGCAATATCAGTAAATCGGATCTGTCCCTTTAAAAAAGCATCAACAGCGACTTCATTAGCGGCATTCAATACTGTGGTGGCCTCTTGGCCATGTTCACAAGCTTGCATGGCTAAACGTAAGCACGGAAAACGGCTAAAGTCTGGTTCACAAAAGCTTAATTGTCCGACTGTGAAAAAATCCAAAGGTTCAACACCGGCGTTAATTCTTTGCGGATAGCTCATGCAATGCGCTATTGGGGTGCGCATATCGGGGTTACCCAATTGCGCAATCACAGAGCCATCTTTATATTGCACCATCGAATGAATAACGCTTTGAGGATGAATAACCACTTTGAGCTGATTAGCTTGCGTGTTAAACAACCAGCGGGCTTCAATAAACTCTAAGCCCTTATTCATCATGGTGGCGGAATCAACAGAGATCTTAGGACCCATTGACCAATTAGGATGGTTACACGCTTGAGTCGGTGACATGGCGCTAAGGCTTGATAACTCTGTCTGCAAAAACGGTCCACCAGAACCCGTTAATAAGATGTGCGAAATACCCGCCGCGCTTAAATCACAATACCCTAATTGAGCTTGAACATGTGTCGGTAAACATTGAAAAATCGCATTATGCTCACTGTCAACAGGCAAGACTGTCGCGCCCGATGCTCTTGCCGTGTGCATAAACAATTCACCCGACATCACTAAGGCTTCTTTATTGGCAAGCAAGACCCGTTTACCGGCCTTAACCGCATCAAAAGTAGGCACCAAGCCTGCTGCGCCGACAATAGCCGCCATAACCGTGTCAGTGCGACTGTCAGTCACTAGTGCATGCAGCGCTTCAGCCCCTGTGTTCACCTGGGTAAGGCATCCTTGGGGTAGCAATGCATTAAGCTGCATGGCGGCTTTTTCGTCCACCATATGTGCATATTCTGGCTGATGCGTAATACACAATGCCAACATTTTATCGACATTGGTATTTGCCACTAAACCATAAACATGGATCTCAGCAGAATTATGTGCAATCACGCTTAAGGTGCTTGCACCGATGGAGCCTGTTGCGCCTAAAATCACCATATTTTGCATTTGCATCACATCCACATGGCAATGTAAATAAAGGTAAACACCGGCAGTGCTGCGGTTAAGCTGTCGATGCGATCTAAAATACCGCCATGGCCAGGTAAAATAGAGCCTGAATCTTTAAGGTTTGCAGCACGTTTAAACATACTTTCAGATAAATCACCGAAGGCTGAAGCTAACGCGGTCACTAACGTGACAACCACTAACAGGCCCAACTCTTGTTCTGGTGCAACGTACATCACGCCGGCAACCACGACCATAGTGCTCAACAAGCCACCCGCTAAACCTTCTAAGGTTTTTGCCGGACTCACACTGGGCATTAATTTATGTTTACCTAATTTACGACCAAAGAAATAAGCCCCAGTATCGGTTGCCCACACGACTAATATCACTAAAAATACCAAGGCGGCACCATAATAGGGGTCCACATTACTGCTCAGTGACTTAAGTGCTATAAATGAGGCAAAACAAGGAACTAGGGTTAGTTGACCAAACATGGATTTCAGCATCGGGCTGTTGTTCCATATTTTGGCGCTTTTAGGAAAACTAAATACCAATACACTGCTCATTATCCACCAAAACACCCCAATAGAGATAATGGCAAGATAGATAGGGTGTAATTGCCCTTTAAACCACAACACATCAATGGGTACGGCTAAATTGAGTGCAATGAGAAGTAATCCTAATGTGACCGTAAATGACCATTGAGTGACGTTGCAGTTAGGGTCAATAAAACGACCCCACTCTTTTGCTGCAATTAAAAATACTGGCACTAACACCCAAGCAAAATAGCTTACAGGTAGTAAAAATATTGCCGCCAGTACAATTGGGATTAACCACAATGCTGTTATTATTCGTTGTTTTAGCAAAAACCTAATCCTTTTAATTTTTATATTGCGCGTATCTTTTCAATTTGACTCCCGGTCAAACCAAAACGGCGCTGCCGACTGGCAAAAATGGCAATGGCATTACGAAATGCTTGCTCATCAAAATCAGGCCATAAAGTGTCAGTAAATACAAACTCGGCATAAGCAGCCTGCCATAACACAAAATTACTAATGCGGTAGTCACCGCCAGTTCGGATCATTAAATCAACTTCGCGCTGATTTTGCATGCACAAATGTTCATTTAATGCTTCTTCAGTCATCTGACTGCTGCTGATTTCACCACTTTTAACTTTTTCGGCTAATTTTTGTGCCGCTTGTAAGATATCCCAGCGTCCACCATAGTTAGCCGCCACATTCAATATCAAGCCAGTATTGGCCGCCGTTTTGTTTTGAGCGGTGGCAATTTGCTTTTGCAAGCGAGCCGAAAAACGACTGATATCACCAATAATATTCAAGCGAACCTGATTCTTATCGAGTAATTTGATTTCACGTTGTAATACCGTAAAAAATAGCTCCATCAATAAGCTAACTTCTTTATCGGGCCGGCGCCAATTTTCACTTGAAAAGGCAAACAAAGTGAGCGATTCAATACCCAGTTGACTTGCAGTACTCACTGCTCGACGCACCGCTTTTACCCCTGCTTTGTGTCCAAGTACTCTTGCCTTGCCCTGCAATTGTGCCCAGCGGCCATTTCCATCCATAATAATTGCAACATGCTTGGGCAGAGATTGTTTAACTGCATCAGATAATTGTCCCGACAGTAATTCCGAAGTTATCAACTCCGTGTCCACTGTAGACTCTGATTCAAACTCAACTGTAGACGACATCTACTGCAATCCTTTATAAAAACAAACGCCGTGTAGTATACCCTTACACGGCGTGTTAACTCTAGCGTCTAAATCGACAGATTATACTTCCATCAACTCTTTTTCTTTTGTAGCAAGAATTTGATCGATGTTTTTGATGAATGTGTCAGTGTATTTTTGCACAGTCTCTTCACTGCGACGAACATCATCTTCAGTACAATCTTTCGCTTTTTCAAGCTTCTTGACTTCAGTGATCGCATCACGACGCACGTTACGGATTGCAATACGGCCGTTTTCAGCTTCATGACGAACCACTTTGATAAAGTCTTTACGACGTTCTTCAGTTAATGAAGGTAACGGAATACGTAACGTCGCACCCGCTGACATCGGGTTTAAGCCAAGATCAGAGCTCATAATAGCCTTTTCTACCGCTTGCACTATCGTTCTATCAAACACGTTGACGGTAAGAGTACGAGAGTCTTCTACACCTATGTTTGCCACTTGATTAAGCGGTGACATAGAACCGTAGCAAGCCACTTGAATAGAGTCTAATAAACTAGGGTGGGCACGACCGGTGCGAACTTTTGCCATTTGGTTTTTAGTCACATCAACGCATTTACCCATGCGCTCTTGCGCATCTAACATAATAGTATCAATCACAATAATTTCCTTTTTGTCACAAATTCACGTGTGCTTGAGCATTAGCCTAAGAATGACACATGCTGTAATACAGCTCAAACAGTTAAATGATTTACTGTAAATAATTTAATTGTTTATGTGATTAAGTAGGTTGTTTACTGCTAATAATCGTACCTTCTTTTTCACCCATGATCACGCGGCGAAGTGCACCAGGTTTGTTCATGTTGAATACCAGAATAGGAATATTATGATCACGCGCCATAGTAAATGCGGCAAGGTCCATTACTTTTAATTCTGATTCAAGGACTTCGGCAAAACTAAGCGTGTCATATTTAACCGCTTCAGGATTTTTCATCGGATCAGCAGAGTAAACACCATCTACTTTAGTCCCTTTTAATACCACTTCAGCTTCGATCTCGATACCCCGTAAACAGGCTGCTGAATCAGTTGTACAAAAAGGATTACCCGTACCTGCAGCAAAAATAACGACACGGCCAGACTTTAATAAGCTAATCGCTTCAGCCCAATTGTAATCATCGCACACCCCTTTTAACGGGATAGCTGACATTAGGCGAGCATTAACATATGCACGATGCAAGGCATCACGCATGGCTAGACCATTCATTACCGTTGCTAACATTCCCATATGATCGCCCACCACGCGGTTCATGCCGGCTTTTGCCAAGCCTTCACCACGAAATAGATTACCACCACCAATAACCACGCCAACTTGAAGGCCAAGTTCAACAAGCTCTTTCACTTCTTGTGCCATACGATCAAGTACTTTTGGGTCGATGCCGAAGCCTTCCTCACCCATTAATGCTTCACCGCTTAATTTAAGCAGAATACGTCTAAATACAGGTTTTGGATTGGTGCTCATAATTTTTATCCTGATCATAATAAGACCGCAGCGGTTGCCGCGGTCTTAGGGTATTTAGCGAAAAGCGATTACACTTTTTTAGTAGCTGCGATTTGAGCTGCAACTTCAGCTGCAAAATCTTCTTCTTTTTTCTGGATGCCTTCACCGACTTCTAAACGAACAAAGTTAGTTACTTTAGCGCCTTTCTCTTTAAGAATGTCACCAACAGTTTTCTTAGGTTCCATGATGTAAGCTTGACCGGTTAGAGATATCTCTCCGGTGAACTTCCTCATACGACCAACAACCATCTTCTCAGCGATTTCAGCAGGCTTGCCTTCGTTCACCGCGATTTCGATTTGCAGCGCTTTCTCTTTTGCAACAAGATCAGCAGGAACATCTTCAGGGGTGATGAAATCAGGCTTAGATGCAGCAATGTGCATGGCGATATGCCTTAACGTTTCTTCATCCGCGTCACCAGTAACAACAACACCAATACGCTCACCGTGACGGTAAGACGCTAGGTTTGCACCATCCATGTACTCAACGCGACGAACATTGATGTTTTCACCGATTTTAGTGACAAGCGCAACACGCGTTTCTTCAAACTGTGTTTTTAGCTCTTCAATAGTCACTTTAGATGCAGCAGCAACGTCAAGCACTGCATTAGCAAATGCTAAGAAGTTTGAATCTTTTGCAACAAAGTCAGTTTGACAGTTAACTTCTAATAACGTAGCGAAACCGTCGCCCTTCTTGATTAGAATGGTACCGTCAGCAGCAATGTTACCGGCTTTTTTAGCAGCCTTCGCGGCACCGCTCTTACGCATGTTATCAATCGCTAGCTCGATGTCACCGTCAGTTTCAGTCAGTGCGTTCTTACAATCCATCATGCCAGCGCCAGTGCGGTCACGAAGTTCTTTAACTTGGGCAGCAGTAATTGCCATTGTTAAATCCTCTAATTTAATTCGTCTAATTTTGCATTTATAAAACAGGGGCCAATAGGCCCCTGTTCACCAATTATCTTATTGGCAAATAAGGGGGATGGTAACCATCACACCTTATTAAACAGTTTCTACGAAACCATCTTGCTCAGCTTGAACAGCTAAATCTTGACCACTACCAGCATTAGCCGCAGCAGCAACAGAAGAAGTGTACAAACGGATAGAACGCATCGCGTCATCGTTACCAGGAACGACATAGTTAACACCGTCTGGAGCAGAGTTAGTATCAACAACGGCAACAACTGGGATACCTAAGTTGTTGGCTTCTTTAATCGCGATATGCTCATGGTCAGCACCGATAACGAATAATACGTCAGGTAAACCGCCCATGTTTTTGATTCCGCCTAAAGACTTTTCTAACTTGTCTAATTCGCGGGTACGCATAAGCGCTTCTTTCTTAGTAAGCTTGTCGAAAGTGCCATCTACAGCTTGGCTTTCTAGCTCTTTAAGACGTTTGATTGACTGACGAACTGTTTTCCAGTTAGTTAACATACCGCCTAACCAACGATGATCAACATAGTACTGATCACAAGAAAGTGCAGATTCTTTAATAGCTTCGCCAGCAGCGCGCTTAGTACCTACGAATAATACTTTACCTTTCTTAGAAGCAATGTTGCTAATGAAAGCTAAAGCTTCGTTGAACATAGGTACTGTATGCTCAAGGTTGATGATGTGTACACCATTACGAGCACCGAAGATGAATGGTTTCATCTTAGGATTCCAGTAACGAGTTTGGTGACCGAAGTGAACACCAGCTTGGAGCATGTCGCGCATTGAAACAGTAGTCATTTGTATATACCTTAATGTAAGGGGTTAGACCTCCACGCATCCCATGTTTCGACTTTTCAACTTCCGTTAAGAATGAGAAAGCACCCCGAAAAATGTGTCGATACGTGTGTGATTTAGTATTTAAGTTAATTGCCATGATATAATAGCCGTCACATTTTACGATTTGCTGAACATGATGTGTGTCTGGCTAAAAAAGCAGCAACTCACATTAAGTTAACTCGAATCGTACAACAACGATTTTATACATAACGGCGCGCTTTATACCATATACGGCATGTAAATACAAATTTTTGCCGTAAAATCCTTGGGTAAAACAAGCCTGTTTTTACCGTCAAAAGATAGAGAGATTTCATGAGTATTACGATCAAAAATGCAGAAGAAATGCAAAAAATGCGCGTAGCGGGTAAGTTAGCGGCGCAAGTGTTAGAGATAGTAGCACCATATGTGAAGGCGGGTGTTACCACTGACGAGCTTGATCATATTTGTGCTAAATATACTGAAGAACAAGGTGCCATTTCTGCACCACTGAATTATCACGGTTTCCCAAAATCTATTTGTACCTCAGTTAACGAGGTTGTGTGTCATGGCATTCCTTCAAATTACGTCTTAAAAGATGGCGACATGATTAACCTTGATATTACTGTGATTAAAGAGGGGTACCACGGTGACTCATCGAAAATGTTTTTAATCGGTGACGTGAGTGCAAAAAACAAACGCTTGAGCCGCATTGCCCAAGAAAGCTTGTATTTGGCCATACGTAAAGTGCGTCCTGGTTTAAAATTAGGCGAAATTGGCACAACTATCGAAAAATTCATCAAGGCAAGTAAAACAGGACTTGATAAATACTCCATCGTACAAGATTATTGTGGTCATGGTATTGGTACTGGCTTCCACGAAGAACCTCAAGTCGTGCATTATAAAAATAACGACAACATAGTATTAAAACCGGGTATGTGTTTTACCATTGAACCTATGATCAATGCGGGTCGTCATACAACCGTATTGGATAAAAACGATAACTGGACTGTGACGACTTCTGATGGTAAAAATTCAGTCCAATGGGAACATACTCTTTTAGTGACAGAAACCGGCGTTGAAGTATTAACGTTACGTGAAGAAGAAGACTTTCCTCGGATCATTAATCACTAATCACTCACAATGTAAGGACCTCAATGAATACAGCGCTGGCCGCCAAAAACGCTTTAGTTGAACTTAACCAGCGCTTAGTTGAGCAGTATACTGCCAAGCACCCTATTGCTGAGATTGTGAGAAACCGAAGTCATTTTGTTGATGTCCTACTAACACAAGCATGGCAAGATCTCTCATTAGATAATGAGCATCTTGCGCTTGTTGCTGTTGGTGGTTATGGTCGTGGTGAATTACATCCACACTCAGATATTGACTTATTGATTTTAGTTGATGATGAACCTTTATCCGCAGCCATAGAAACTCAACTAAGCAAATTTATCACCTACCTGTGGGACGCTGGACTTGAAATTGGCCACAGTGTGCGCACTATTGCTGAAACACTTGAGCAAGGTAAAGCAGATATTACCATTGCGACAAATTTGATTGAAGCACGGTTACTAACGGGTAATGAATACCTATTTGATGTGCTTTATGACAGCATTCGCCAACACGATTTTTGGCCATCTTACGATTTTTACCATGCTAAAAAAGATGAACAAGTCCTTCGTCACCGTAAAGCGAGTGCTTTTGATTTAGAACCCAACATTAAAACCTGTCCAGGCGGGCTTCGTGATATTCAAACCATAGCCTGGGTCGCTATGCGTCACTTTGATGCCGCTAAATTAGAAGATTTAGTCGAGCATGATTTTCTAGCACCCGCCGAATTAGAAGAGTTACTTGAGTGTCAAAATTTCCTGTGGGAAATTCGCTTCGCGCTGCACATTACCGCAAACCGTAATGAAAATAGACTGCTGTTTGATTTACAAAGACAAATAGCCGTTTTTCTGGGGTATGAAGATGCGACCCAATTAGCGGTTGAACAGATGATGAAGCGCTACTATCGTACGGTTCGCCGCGTGATGGAGCTTAATCAAATGTTGCTACAATTGTTTAAGCGCGCGACATTAGGCCATACGCAAGCGTTAGAAATACAACCGATTAATAATGTCTACCAACGCCGAGGCCGTTACATTGAAGTGTTAGATGACGATTTGTTTACCCGTCAAAATGAAGAAATATTACGTTTATTTCTATTGGCGGCTAAAAACTCTAATATTCAAGGAATATACGCGCCAACGTTAAGGTTATTACGCAATGCCCGCAGAGCATTAACCTCGCCCTTACAAGACAACCCAGCGTGTCGTAAGGTGTTTATGGAAATCCTAAAACATCCTCGAGGTATTAGCGCATTGTCGTTAATGCATCAACATGGCATTTTATCATCGTATTTACCGGCATGGCGTAAAATTGAAGGTCAAATGCAGTTTGATTTATTTCATGCCTATACCGTTGATGAGCATACACATAGATTATTACTCAACATTGACCGTTTTTCACAAGCAGAACAAAAAGATGAGTTCCCATTAGGTGCGATTTTAATTAATCAACTCCCTAAAAAGGGGTTATTAGTGCTGGGGGCCATTTTTCATGATATCGCCAAAGGCCGTGGTGGCAATCACAGTAAATTAGGGGCTAAAGACGCCATCGACTTTTGTAAACTCCATGGGATAAATGATCATGATGGCCGCTTAGTGGCTTGGTTAGTCGAAAATCACTTAGTGATGTCGGTCACTGCACAACGTCGAGATATTTCCGATCCTGAAGTCATTGGCCTCTTTGCCGAAAAAGTGCGTGATGCAGTCCATCTTTGTTATCTTTATTGTTTAACGGTTGCCGATATTTGTGCCACTAATGAAAAAACGTGGAATAATTGGAAAGGATCCCTACTCAGAGATTTATACTTTTCAACCCAACGGGTACTCGCTCGTGGTAAAGAAAAACCCATTGATGTCAAAGCTAGGGTTAAAGAAGTCCAAGCCAAAGCCAAAAAAGATCTTTTCCGTCGAGGCTTAAAAGAAAAAGACATGGATGCATTATGGTCACGTTTTAAAAGCGACTATTTTTTACGACATCAACCCAACCAAGTCGCTTGGCATGCTGAAGCAATATTGAAACATCATCAAGATGAACCGCTTATTTTAATGTCTAAACACATGACTCGCGGTGGCACCGAATTGTTTATTTACAGTCAAGATAAGCCCAAATTATTCGCCACCGTAATGACAGTGTTGGATAACAAAAACATTAATGTTCACGATGCAAATATCATGACATCTAAAGATAATTACGTGCTCGATACCTTTATTATTTTAGAGCAAGATGGCGAACCCGTTATCCAATTGTCACGCATACAAAGTATCCGTAAAGCACTGGAAAAGGCCTTAGCCACTGAAAACCCAAAACGGCCGAAGTTTAGAAAGTTGGCGCGGATCATGAAACCTTTTAAGGTTGCGACTCATGTGAGTTTCTTACCCAGTGCTCGTCATGGTACAAGTATGATGGAATTGATCACCTTAGACACTCCAGGCCTATTAGCCAAAGTCGGTGATACCTTCTATCGTTGCAAAGTGACACTATTGGCAGCCAAAATCACCACGATTGGTGAGCGAGCAGAAGACTTTTTTATTTTACAAAATCAAAGTGGTATCGCCTTAGATGAGCCGCAACAGCAACAATTAGCTGATGCACTGACACTCGCACTTAAATCATCTAGCTAATTTAACCTTAATATTTGCGCAACTAAACATTAAATACCAGGAGAACACAATGGAGGCTTTACGCCAACGCATTGAAGCAGCATTTGAAACACGTCAAAACATCTCACCCTCAAGCGTCGAGCCTAGTGTTCGCGCCGATGTTGAAACCGTGATCAATATGCTCGATAAAGGCCAAGCACGCGTTGCAGAAAAAATTGATGGCCAATGGCATGTTCATCAATGGCTGAAAAAAGCCGTATTACTGTCTTTTCGCATCTTTGATAACGCTGTGATTGAAGGTGGCCACACTAAATATTTTGATAAAGTCCCGCAAAAATTTGCTGACTACGACGAAGCCCGCTTTAAAGCTGAAGGTATTCGTGTGGTACCACCCGCGGCCGCACGTAAAGGATCATTTATCGGTAAAAACACCGTGTTAATGCCATCTTATGTTAACTTGGGCGCTTATATTGATGAAGGCACTATGGTTGATACATGGGCCACTGTTGGCTCGTGTGCGCAGATTGGTAAAAACGTACACTTGTCAGGCGGTGTCGGTATTGGTGGTGTATTAGAGCCTTTACAAGCTGGCCCAACCATTATCGAAGACAACTGCTTTATTGGCGCTCGCAGTGAAATCGTTGAAGGTGTTGTGGTTGAAGAAGGCAGTGTGATTTCAATGGGCGTCTACATTGGTCAAAGCACGCGTATTTTTGACCGTGAAACAGGTGAAGTGCATTACGGCCGTGTGCCTGCTGGCTCAGTGGTCGTATCAGGCAACCTTCCCTCTGCTTGTGGCAAATACAGTTTATATGCTGCCATTATTGTCAAAAAAGTGGATGCTAAAACCCGTGGTAAAGTCGGGATCAATGAACTGTTACGTATCGTAGATTAATCTTATTGCCCTCAATGGTTAATGTGCAAAAAAGGCTCCTAGGAGCCTTTTTTTGTCACTAAAACATCACTAAGACCGCATTGATCGCTCATTGTCTAATTCGTTTAATAAGGCATTAGCCAATATTTTCCAGGTTAATATTCCAAGCACTTGATGTTGTTCATCTTGGATAACCAAATAGTTTATACTGTTTTTTTCCATCATGAGTTTGGCATCTTTGACAATGGTATGCTCGCCTATAGCGCTAAATTTATGCTGCATGATTTGATGAACACGCTTATTAAGTAGACTACGATCCACTACGCGCTCTGCGGCAGTATCCAAAAATGGGCTGTGCCAAAATGCTAAGGTATTTTTATCCACCACACCAATAGGGCTGCGGTTATACTCTGACAACACAATTGCCATATCCATGTTTGCCTTTTTCATCATAGCTTCAGCATGCTCTAGAGTATGGTCCTCCTCAAGAAACACCACTGGCGCTAACGGTAAACTGCCAACATATTCCACCGCTTTAATATCCTTAACTGCTAAAATAGCTAAGCACGCATCAACAACAGTGGCATCGTAAGTAACGTCTCGTCCCTCTAATAATGCCTGAGATAACACCCCCATCCCTAAGGCCGGACGATAAGGGCGATGACTTAAAATAGAGTCGGCAACATCTGCCACAGCAATGATTTTAGCTTCGATAATAATATCATTACTTTTTAACCCATGAGGGTAACCAGAGCCATCTAAACGTTCATGGTGTTGGAGGATCATTTGTCTAATTGGCCATGGAAACTCGACCGCCTCAACAATTAAAGCCCCCTGCACGGGATGCTGTTTAATCAAGGCAAACTCTTGGTCACTTAATCGAGACGGTTTTGATAAAATTTGGCTTGGGACCGCCAGTTTACCAATATCATGGATCAGTGCACCTAGCTTTAAGCCTTCAAGACATTCAGCTGACAAGCCCATTTTTTCGCCCATTAAATAACTCAGCTGAGCAACGGACTTTTGATGTCCAGCGGTATAAGCATCTTTTAATTCAAGTGCTTCAGACATGGCGCCGATCAACTGAACTAAAATGAGCGTCATTTTTTCTTTTTGATGTTTAATGATACTCGACTGTCTTGAAACGGCTTTCATCGTCCGAGGTAATTCAACACTGTGCCACAAAATAGTCGCGAAAATAGTTAACGATTTTGCATCCACTTGGGTATAAGGTTTATCGCGATTACCGACACCAAAAATACCGACTAACTTTTTACGATAATGGATAGGAATACACAGGTGGTTTTCAAAAGCGAAAAAACCGTCTTCTTGTGATTGAGCCTCAGATAATGTATTAAGACCATTTTGAATAACTGATTGGCGTGTTTTAATGGTTTCGGCCCAAACACCAAAATTGGCTTTGTATGTTTGCTGCTCGGGTATATTGAAATAATCTGCCACACCGGCATTCCAAGCCGTTTTGATTATTTGGTTCTTTTTTTCGTCAAATAAATGGATATAACCGACTTTAGATTGGGTTAACGATAGACCTTGTTTAATTGCAATAGTGAATATCCCATCACCTCTGGCATGGATCATTTCTTCTATTTGATTTAGCCAATCATCACTCGATTGAATCGCTTGATGATAATCAGGATGAAGTGTCGTTAACCATGCTTTATTAAGCTTAATTTCAATCAGTGTGATACACCAATGTTGATCATTTTCTTCAATAGGGGAAACGGCTGCTTGTAATGCTCGGCCATTATCATCAACAAAATGAAATAACTGTTGTGATGTGCGGTTACTCTGATCAAATTCATCAAGGTTTAACGTCGAAAATATATTCAACAAAGGCTGCTTAAGGATGGCTGAAATAGGCTTTTTGATTAACTGATATAAGGATTCACTTAGCTTAACTAACTCAAGCCTAGCGTTAAAAATACCCCAGCATAATTCAGCTTCTTTTGGGAGTTGTGAAGGTTTTAAAAAAAAATTAGTTTTTTGTAGCATGGTGAGCAAGATCCCTACTTTGCAAAACAATCATTTATCTTGCAGTCACCCAGCTAAGCTTACTGATATTTTTATGACATTGAACGTGATCGTTACTGCTGATGAAAAAATTTGATTAACAGAATAACGGATCCTGCTTAACAAAATATGAACTAAAACACGACCGTTTTATTACCGTAAACGACAACTTGCTCATTTAACACTAATTGCAAGGCCTTGCTTAATACACTTTTTTCTACATCTCGGCCATAATGAGCCAATTCTTCAGCGCTGTAGCTATGATCGACTGAAATAACATCTTGCTTAATAATAGGTCCTTCATCAAGATTATTATTCACAAAATGTGCTGTTGCCCCAATAATTTTAACACCTCGATCCCAAGCTTGCTTATAGGGTGATGCACCAATAAAAGCAGGTAAAAATGAGTGATGAATATTAATGATTTTGTCTGGAAATTCAGCCACAAAGTCAGAGGTTAACACGCGCATGTATTTGGCTAGTACTAACAAGTCAGTTTTATAAGGCTTGATCACGTTAAGCATGGCCTGCTCATGTTGTTGACGATTTAAGCCTTCATGACTGATGTAGTGAAATGGAATATTGAACTTTTCGGTTAGATTGCGTAACACGTCATAATTACCGACCACAGCAGCAATCTCAACATCTAAGCCGCCATAATAGGATTTCATTAATATGTCACCCAGACAATGCGCTTCTTTTGTCACCATGATGACAATACGCTTTTTACCCGCATCGACTAGCTTCATGTGATTTTGAACCGGCAACACTTCGCGTAATTCATTTAGTAGACGTTCATCATCAAACAGGCCTTCAAGCTCTGCGCGCATAAAAAAGCGCCCTTGAGCATGGTCAACAAATTCAGTGTTTTTAATGATGTTCAATTGATGGGCAAAACAGACACCCGTTATTTTGGCGATTAACCCTTGCGCGTCGGCACAATTGGTGATCAGCACTTTACGTTGTAAATTGGCTGGGTTAATCATGGTTTTATCTTGATGGCTCACGCGAACTACTCCTCTTAAATGACGGTCTAATAGTGTGCCATTGAAAAATAATTTTTGCGGATGTTTTTAATGATAAATACGCATAAAAGATAAAAAATATGGCTTCAGAAACAAAATGCCCAATAATGCACAACATGTGATTCAAAAATAATACCGCTATCTGAGCTAACCTCGAGCGTCTAAGTCTTCTTGTAGCAATTGACGTAAGGTTTCAGCCTTGGTGCCATAGACCACTTGCACGCCTTTACCCATAACCACCACACCTTTGGCGCCTAAACCTATTAATCTCGCTTTATCGATTAAATGAGCTTGATCCACACTAATACGTAACCGAGTTAGACACGCATTTATCTCAACAATATTATCACAACCGCCTAAGGCAGATATAATGCCGCTTAAGCTCTCTTTTGGCTCAGACTGGGGATACTGTAGCTCTATTCGCCCAGGCGTTTTTAAATTAAAGGTTACAATACTGGCCCTGAAGATAGCGTAATAAATTAATCCTGTCAGCGGCCCAAGCACCCAAATCCAATGGGTATTGGCAGAGCGAGAAAACAATAAACTAAAATCCACCAAGCCATGTGAAAACACAATACTGTGGTGCACGTCGAGTAAAATACACACGCTATAAGCCATACCCGTTAGCAATGCATGCACCATAAACAAAATGGGCGCGACAAACATAAAAGCGAATTCTATTGGCTCAGTCACCCCAGTCAACCAACTCGCTGTCGCGGCTGATAACATAATCCCTGCAACCCGATTGCGCTCAGGTTTATCTGCACAGCGCCAAATAGCTAGCGCTGCAGCGGGTAAGCCCCACATTTTAATTAAGTAACCACCCGCGAGGTTGCCTGCGAGTGGATCGCCCGCTAAATAACGTGCAACCTCACCTCGCACCACAGTACCTTGGTGAATATACTGCCCCACTTCAAGATAAAATGGCGCATTCCAAATATGATGTAATCCGAGTGGAATTAATAAACGTTCAACCGTGCCGTAAACACCAAATGCAATGGCGGGATCTTGGTACACAGACCAATCAGAAAGAGTTTCGATAATATGCGCCAGGGGCGGCCAAACATGCACCAGTAAATAGGCCAACACCATAGACAGGGGGATAACAATGATTGGCGCGCTGCGACGACCTTCAAAAAATGAAAAAATAGCTGGAAATTTAACATGTTGGCTGATATTAACCGCTAAACAAGTGATCGCACCGACTAACATGCCACCCGCAATACCAGTATCAATCGTTTGCATGCCCCACAGTGGCCGCGAGGCTAAACCATAGATATCGGTCAGGGCACCCATGGTGGATAAAAACACCCCAAAACCGAAAACGGCTGAAAATGCCGCAAGACCTTGATCGCGACAAAAACCAATGGCCACTGCGACACTAAACAATAAAGGCATCATGGTAAAAACCAGATTGCCGACGGCAGACAATACCGTATTTAATTCTGACGGAATAAAGGGTAACGGGTGGACAGTTAAGCCTAACATCACCCCAGCAGCAGGCAAAATAGCAATGGGCATCAACAGCGCTTGACTTAGGCGCTGGGCAAATTTAAACCACTGCTGGGTAATGAAACTTACACTACGTTTTCCGATGTGACGGCGTGGTGCCAACTGGCTATCCATGTTTGAGCTTCAATTTCGGGTTCCATCGTTTCACAGGCATCAATCTCTAACCTTTCAGTAAGTGGTTTGGCGCCTAATTCGGCTAACAATTGATCAAATTGCTTTATTGCTCCACAAAAAGTGTCATAACTTGAATCACCTAATCCGATTAGGCTGTAATGCAATGAGGGTAAATAAGGTGCGCTATATTTAAGCTCATTAAACCAAGGGGAAATATCATCGGGGATATCCCCTTCGCCAGTGGTTGATGACACGACAATCAACAACTCATCTTGAGGTGGTACAAAACCCGATAATTCATTGGGTTGCCAAAGTTTAGCTGTAAAACCTAATTTTTCAATTGCCGTAGTCACTGTTTCTGCGGTAAATTGCGCACTACCATAAATGGTACCAAAAACAACATTAACCTTTTTCATGGTATACTTTTCCCTTAAATGAATTGCGATATAAGATACCTTAAATCTTAATGACTTACCTTACTGTATTCTTTTAGTCTCTCGCAAGTATCTTCTATAGAATGTCTTTTAAATGGATCGGCCAACGCAAGTTGGTTTAATATAAAACGATGCAATAATGGAGACACCACGATGCGACAACTGAGCAGAAAGCGAAAATTAAAACTCCAACACAAATTTGCCCACATTCGCCGCAACTATTATTTCCACCTAGAGCAACAGCAACAAGAACGTTTGCCGCCGATCGCCGAGTTTGAAAAACTCAAAGCATTACTTGCTGACCGAATGAATTAGCTTAATAGCATACTTGGCATAGAGGATAATTGATCATCATCCCAGCCTAATTTTCTGAAAACATCTACCCACTCTGACTCGAGTTCTGTCTCTATGTGCATTGTTTGCTGCGTCACCGGATGCACAAACTGTAAGCTTTTCGCTATTAGCCATAGTCGATTTACATGAAAATGCTCACGAAAAAACTTATTTTGCTTGCCATCACCATGGGTGGTATCCCCCACGATAGGATGACGTAAATGTGCCATATGACGACGCAATTGATGTTTTCGCCCAGTGTGAGGGCTTAATCTTACCAATGCATAACGGCTAGAGGGATAGCGGCCAGAACTAAAAGGTATTTCGGCATTCAATAATGCTTGATAATCCGTCACGGCTTCTTGTGCGGCTTTGTTGGGATCAACATGCTTATCGCCCACATCATCAAACTCTTGTTTAAGGGCATAATCTAAGGTGCCAGACTCATGCATGTTGCCACGGACAATGGCTAAATATTGTTTCTTTATACTGTGGTCGGCAAATTGTTCACACAACAATCTGGCCACTTCACTCGACTTAGCAAAGAGCAACACCCCTGACGTGGGCCGGTCAAGACGGTGTACCGGAAAAACATGACAACCCACCAAATCGCGGGTCAACTGCATAGCAAAAAAGCGCTCTCTGCGGGCTAAATAACTGCGATGAACCAATAAGCCCGCCGGTTTATGTATCGCGACAATATGCTCATCTTCAAATAAAATATCGATATGAGGGGCAGTATCTTGTGCCGATACCCTATCATCAGGATCAATCTGATCATCACTCATTCGCTCCGATAAGCTGTCGTTATCGATACCATCTTCAACGTCATTATCATTTGGGGTCATGTATTTATCACTTAATAATTGTTATCACTTAATAATTGTTATCACTTAATAAACAGTCAAGATCACGCAATAACTCAATCAATGCATGATAATGAGGAATAGCTTGCCAAAGATGCTCAGCCATAGGCGCAATCGCAATGTTTGTTGGCAATGCTTGTTGTTGTTCTATTAACTGGCTCATTTTAGGAATAAAAATAAACTGTAACCATTGCTCTAATGCCATGACATCGCAGCTAAATGGCTCCGTACTGGCCATAGCAGATGCGGAAGGTGAAAGATCAGACCAAAGCTGTAACTCCTTAAGCAATTGTTCTAATTTAATTAAATTATTTTTACTGGTTACATAAAGCATAAAAGTAAACGACAACATCAAGGCTAAGTCGGAATATGATATCATTTAGCAGATTGAATACCCATCCAACCTCTTTGAATTAGTGACCACCCCATGACCGAGATAACCAGCTTAAGCCAATTTCTGACGACCGCAAATACCCAATTTAAAATATACGATTTAGGTCGCCGAGTGCAGCATATTGATATGCTAGCATTTCAGCAAATTGATTCTTTATTGACGCCATATCCGTATCCTATTCAAGGCCATGCACAATTTGCTATCGTTTTTTGGCATCAACAACAATTACCCTATATTTGGTTTGTAAAATTACCGTTAGATGAACAAGGCTTACTCTCACCCGCACCGCGGACGCAATTTATTAAAATGATTTTAGAAGCGCTTGGTCGCAACCCAACCCAAGCATTAACCGATGAACAGCAAGAGCAATTAGCCAATAATCCATTTAGCTTTAAACCCAATCAGCATAAATTGGCATTGTTTAATGCTCTAGTTCGCTTGCAACTTGGCCAACCAGCCTCAAGCCAATATGAATTTGCTGCACAGTATTTATCAGGCCAAGCGCCAGCAGACACTTGGCCACAATTGGGTTTGCAGGGTTTAGCCGATATTTGCGTTCGCGCACATCAATTAAACCATCTTGATGACATTATTAATGCACTTGATAACGCGCCGATTGAAGTACAAGCGGCATTGTGCCAATGTTTAGAGCATATTAATGTTGATAAACGTCTTGCTGAGCGCTTATTCAACCAATTGCTTCAAGCTAAAGAACATATAAAGGTCATGTATTTAGCGGCGTTAGCGTCTGATATTCAATACAGTATGGTTGCGATTAATCAACTAAATGAACAGCAAGGTTTAGATGATAATATGCTCATAACCATTGCGGCACGTAATTGGTTAGCCTTAAAAGATGATGCCACTCGTAAAGATTATTTAGAAGCGTTAGCAAAACAACCGCAGCACTTCTTTAATCAAGTCTTTGCTGATATTGTGGCGATACCCAGCTTGCGTCCAGGATTATTAGCCGATTTAAGGCATCCAGACAGAAGCGTTCAATTAGCAACCGCTATTGGCGGATTATTTAGAGCAACCAGCCTATGATGAGTGATTTTTTATTAATCGTTGCTTTAGTCGTGGTAGCCGCCTTTTTTTGGCAGCTCCGACAAATGGCAGAGTTGAGCCGCACCCTTACCGAGCAAGCTTGTAAAAAACAAAATGTACAACTGATCGCCATTGCAATGGTGTCAGCCCGGCCAAGCATTGGTGGCAGCACAGGTATCTGTTGGAAAGCAACATTTATGTTCGAATTTAGCACCGACGGCATCAATCAATATCGAGGCCATATTTTAATGCATGGCAATCGTGTCAAAAAAATTGAATGGCCCATTTTTCCAGAACCAGAATGGATGGATGCCCCCATGGCCAGTGGTAAATTTGGTGGCTGCGGCAGCAGTAAAAGTTGCAACTCAGGTAAATGTCACTAACAAGCAGTGGACAGAGAGAGTGATTAACAGGTGGTGTCTAACGATTGTTCGAGTCGCGGGATCATCCCTATCACTGTCTTGTAGGTACATTGACTCTTGTGCCTGAGTTTAACTCAATATCATTACTCTTAATTAGGCCTATTTTGCGCAATAAGCAAAGTAGGCTTATTTTTTTGTTTATCTGTTTAGCTAGGGGTTGGATGTGTTATATCCCCCCCTCGCATTCAAGTTTCTGGTTTATCAATCATTTTATAATCATGATAAGTGACCGTTTGGATACTATCGAGAGATTTAAAAATAACCGCAGTACCTTTGATTGTGGTTGATGCGCGCGCAGGCATCACTAAACCATCAAACACACCAAAACCCAACTCTAATTCAAATTTAGTCAGCGTGACTGAAAATGCCGGATTCAACTCATCCGTGTTCGTGATCACAATTTTTCTTAGCTGCTTAGAAGCCTTATCTAAATAAAGTTCACCAGTAAGGGCTTCATTATCTAATTCGTCAATATTGGGTACAAATTGAAACACCACATTGGTGTCATCTTCACCAACAAATGCGAGTGTGGTTAAATTAATCAGATCAGAGAACGCCAACTCATGATTGCCTTCATTAAGATCTTGCTGATGTTGTTGATATTTTTCTAAGCGCTTTTTATCCGGTGTATGACCATTTTCAGACATTAATGCCCATCGTTGCAATTTAGGTTGTGAAGCATCAAATTGCTCTACTCGAGTTAAGTCCGGCATCACAGTGTGCTGAGCGTATTGCCAAAGCACATTTGAATTATCGGTATTATGATTAATCTCGTCTAATGCTTGTTCAACCCATTGTTGCTGCTCTGGTGTCACCTCGGCGCTAACGTTATAGCAGACAAGACATAGGCTCATCGCCATCACTCGTTTAAGCAGGTTCATGCTTGCTCCTTAATCATACCCAACGGCATCTTAACCTCATGCCAAAATTAACCTATCACAGCTGAATTTATACTTTACCATGATTACAATCTGTTAACATATCAGCAATAGATTTCAGTCATACTGCAAAAAAAAACCAAAAGAAAGGCCGCGACAGTAACTGCCGCGGCCTCTTGATCTCTTGTTAAGCTTTCCAGCTATAACTGTGCTCCCTGCACCATCCATGCGTATCGTTTGCTTCCTGCTCTATCCTTGTTCAATCCTTGATGTTCCATGTACAGTTAAGTACTTTCCCTCTTACTCGATTATCCTTTTACCGAGCCTGCTCCATCCTGAGCGTGTCCTTATATCATCCATGAAATTCTTAACGTATCCTGTCGCAAATCATTTGCGTAGAATCTTGCATCCATTGCACACTATCATCCTGATAATGTTATTAAACCCGCTTAACTCGCTATTGCGTTCATTGAGCGTGCCTTCTGTTTCATCCTGAAACTCAAAAACGTCCATTATGTCCATATATTGAAGGTCTTCCACGACCGCTTAACTACCTTGTAATGTTCCCGTCCTAGGAACGAGATGAATAATAATTCATTTACCTCTTAGTGAATAGGTGCCTCTAAATGATTAAAGTCTCTCACAGATAACAAAATAATAAATGTTACATATAATCAGTAATTTAAATTTAAACTAGAAATATCAACCATTAAATACGTGATTTTTCTCACACGATTTGTGCGATATGTCTCACAAAGTAACAAGCAAAATAGGTAAACATTAAGTTAGCCGTTAGTATTTATATAATATTTATTTATATAACATTATCATTATCGCTACAGTTAGAAATGGGTTCAGACTATAATTTGGTCAGAATTTGGTTCAGTGGAAATACATCAATATGAGAATAATTAAGCTCAGAACAAACAGAAAGCTGGAGATGAGCCGCACATATAAGTTTTAGTTAAGTTAGCAATGAACTAAAAACACCAGCAGTTAAAAATTTAACAACAATTTAGGAATTCTTGTTTTAATTATTCACATGTTTACAAAAAGCTTGAAAACAACATAATATTTAAAATCGTTAAAATTACACCAATCGACAGCAATAGCAGATTCATCAATGTTGAATTCTTGTGTTTACCCATCACTTTTTTAGACGAAGTTAAATAAATTTGCAAAAAAACGGTAATGGGTAATTGAATACTTAATATCATTTGCGAGATGATCAGACCTTTAAATGGGTCTGAAATCAAAAAAATAATCAACGTTGAAATGACTAATATCCCGGCTACTCCAATTTTAGTATGCGTGTTTTTGATATTATATGGTTCTTTAAATAGTCCTGCATAAACGGAGCCACCAGCCATACCTGCGGTAATCGTTGACGAAATCCCAGCAAACAATAAAGCAATGCCGAAAACAAGAGCAGCCTTTGAACCAAGCATAGGCGCTAAAAGATGTTGTGCCTGCTCTAACTCGGTAACGACTATCTTTTTATCAAAAAACGCAGCCGCCGCAAGTATAATCATTGCACTATTAATTGCCCATCCAATAATCATCGATACTAACGTGTCGGTAAATTCATACCTTAATTGTTTTTTAATAGCGGCTTCACCTTTGTTGTTCCATTGCCGACTTTGAATAATTTCTGAATGCAAAAATAAATTATGTGGCATCACTACAGCACCCAATACAGCCATTACAATCACCATAGAACCATTAGGAATACTAACAGTTACCCAACTTGTTAGCGCTTCTTGCCAGTCAATGCTGACAATACTCATTTCGTATAAAAAAGAAAAACCAATTATCGAAACAAAACCGATTATCAGTTTTTCAAGCTTGGTGTAAGTGTTTGTGAAGAGCAATACAATAACTATAGCGAGAACAATGACAGAGCCAACGACTATTGGTATATCAAAAAGAAGTTTTAGTGCAATTGCACCGCCGAGGATCTCAGCTAATCCGGTCGATATAATCGCTAAAATGCTGGTAAAAAGGATAACTCTAGCTAGATGAATATTTACGTTTTTCATCGCTGATTCGGCTAAGCAATCCCCTGTAACAATGCCAAGATGCGCAACATTGTGCTGTAGTAGAATCAACATCAAAGTCGATAATGTCACCATCCACAAAAGTGCGTAGCCAAACATTGATCCAGCGGCAATATTTGAAGCCCAATTACCAGGGTCAATAAAACCTACGGTGACCAGTAACCCCGGACCCATATACTTAAGCAAGTCACTAAACCCATGATTATGTTTATTTTTATGTCTATTTTTCTGTTTATGTTTATGTTCAGGATGCAGTGTAAACAATGACTTGATTTTCATAAATATTCTGGCTGGCCATGTAATTACTCGTTTGAATTGGACTAAACATTTATCTATTCACTCGCTGGAGGTTGATAGATAGGAATCATCTTATCCTTGGCTAAAACCTTATACATTTATTTGATTAGCGGTACGCCGTATGAATAGCATTTAAGTATTTGATAACAATTATAGAAGTGGCAACGCTAGACGCTGAAAACCTATTTTATATCATTATTTTAGGCAATAATATCGGTAAATAAACTGAACAGCACATGCTTAACTGATGACAATAGTTTCGTGCAAAAAAGGCTATTACAAATGCCTAAAACCAGTTTAATAACCTAGACCAATAACAAATAATACCCCTCGAACGAGTAGAAAAACAATAATTCCTGATGATAATCCGTGAAAAAATTCTAAGCTAATGTATACCTATCCACATTTGAAATAATAAAAATTTGAAAACATAAAGTGAGTATATATGAGATTGATATAATTAATTTCAAAAGTAAAATTTTGGACGGTGTTATCAGTACGTTTGTTTCTAAACGGTACATTAGCACTTTACACAAAATAATTTTGATCATAAAGGCGAGGCTTAAAACATGATGGAACAACACAAGCTAGGTCTCTGCCAAATTGTTAAGTTGTGAATAGTATTTCGCATAACACAACCCCAAAAAACATCCACTTTTGGCCAGAAAGGACCCTGTAACAGATTCTGTGTAACTCCCTAATTTATATATAATCTGAAATTCGTTCTTCAAATTCAATAATAAAGCGATTCAGTGCCGGTTTCCAGTTTCTAATCGGCATTGTCCATTTCTTCGAC
>Ga0314771_100069_pt1 | contig 44267 bp, 39 predicted proteins | sample MetaGCB42018_FD_204522 | JGI IMG/M metagenome (GOLD analysis project Ga0314771, IMG submission 204522) | Cryopeg brine microbial communities from Beaufort Sea near Barrow, Alaska, United States - CB4 2018 | ecosystem: Environmental > Aquatic > Marine > Coastal | place: USA: Alaska | collected...
GCCCGGTACAGATCGGCTCCCACTACCACTTCGCCGAAGCCAACCCGGCGCTGACGTTTGACCGCGCCAAAGCAACAGGCTACCGCCTTGACGTAGCCGCGGGCACCGCCATTCGCTTCGAGCCCGGCCAATCCCGACAGGTCACCTTAATTCCGTTCGCCGGCAGCAGAAAAATCTACGGTTTTCGAGGCGAAGTGATGGGAAATCTGGAGGCGAAGACATGAAAATCACAAGACAAGCCTACGCCGACATGTACGGCCCCACCACCGGCGACCGGGTAAGATTAGGCGACACCGACCTGTGGATTGAAGTCGAAAGCGACGCCACCCACTATGGCGACGAAGTAAAATTCGGCGGCGGCAAAGTCATCCGTGACGGCATGGGCCAAAGCCAGCTTGCTGACGACACCGTGATGGACACCGTCATCACCAACGCCCTGATTCTGGATTGGTGGGGCATCGTTAAAGCCGACGTTGGCCTGCAAAACGGCCGCATCGCCGCCATTGGCAAAGCCGGCAACCCCGACACCCAGCCAGACGTAACCATCGTTATCGGCCCTGGTACCGAAATCATCGCCGGCGAAGGCAAAATTCTCACCGCCGGTGGCATCGACTCTCACATCCACTTCATCTGCCCCCAACAGATTGAAGAAGCCCTGATGAGCGGCATTACCACCATGCTCGGCGGCGGCACCGGCCCGGCCACCGGCACCAACGCCACCACCTGCACACCCGGTGCCTGGCACATGGGCAAAATGCTGCAGGCCGTCGACAGCATGCCGATGAACATCGGTTTTCTGGGCAAAGGCAACGCCAGCCTGCCCGAAGCCCTGGAACTGCAAATAAAAGCCGGCGCCATCGGCCTGAAACTGCACGAAGACTGGGGCACCACCCCGGCCAGCATCGACAACTGCCTCACGGTGGCGGACAAATACGACGTACAGGTGGCTATTCACACAGACACCCTGAACGAATCCGGCTTTGTGGAAGACACCCTGGCCGCGTTTAAAGAACGCTGCATTCACACCTACCACACCGAAGGCGCTGGTGGCGGCCACGCGCCTGACATTATCACTGCCTGCTCCAAACCCTACGTGCTGCCGTCGTCTACCAACCCCACGCGGCCCTACACCGTGAACACCATCGACGAACACCTCGACATGCTGATGGTGTGCCACCACCTAGATCCGAACATTCCCGAAGACGTCGCCTTCGCCGATTCACGCATTCGTCGCGAGACCATCGCCGCGGAAGACATCCTGCACGACCTGGGTGTTATCTCGATGATTGCCTCTGATTCCCAGGCCATGGGCCGGGTGGGCGAAGTGGTGTGCCGCACCTGGCAAACTGCCCACAAAATGAAACAGCAGCGGGGCCTGCTGCCGCAAGATGAAAGCTTGGGCGCCGACAACTTTCGTGCCAAACGCTACATCGCCAAGTACACCATAAACCCTGCCATCACCCACGGCATTGGCCATGAAGTAGGCTCGGTAGAAGTGGGCAAGCTGGCGGACCTGGTGTTGTGGAACCCGGCGTTTTTCGGCGTAAAGCCAGCTCTTATTGTGAAAGGAGGCATGATTGCAGCTGCGCCCATGGGCGACCCCAACGCCTCCATCCCCACGCCCCAGCCGGTGCACTACCGCTTGATGTTTGGTGCCTTTGGCAAAGCCGCCAGCGCCACGCGCCTGACGTTTGTCAGCCAGGCGGCGTTGGATGCGGGCGTTGGCAAAGCACTGGGCCTGGACAGCCCGCTGGCGGCCTGCAAGAACGTACGGCAGGTGCGCAAGGCCGACATGAAACTGAACGACGCCTGCCCACACATCACCGTAGACCCGCAAACCTACGAAGTGTACGCAGACGGCGAGCTACTCACCTGCGAGCCGGCCAGCGAATTACCACTGGCCCAGCGCTACCACCTGTTTTAAGGCGCAACCGGAGAATCCTATGTTGGAATTAATAGAACGCATCCACAACATCGACAGCGCAGAAATTCACGACAACCTGACTCTGCCTTACGAGCTGCGTATGCGCGGCCGCCTGCGCGCCACCACCGAAACCAGCCTTGATGTAGGCCTGTTTCTGGACCGTGGCCCGGTACTGCGCGATGGCGACCTGCTGCAAGCCCGAACCGGCGAAGTTATCCGCATTCGCGCCGCCGACGAGCCGGTAGTCACCGCACGCGTTGGCGCCGGCCTGCCCCTGGCGCGCCTGTGCTACCACCTGGGCAACCGCCACGTGTCCCTCGCCATTGGCGAAGACAAGCAGGGCGGCTGGATTCGCTTCCCGCCCGACCACGTGCTGGAAGAACTGGCCGAGCATCTGGGCGCCACCCTTGTACACCACAACGCCAAATTCGACCCCGAACCGGGTGCTTATTCCTCGGCCGGGCACAGCCATGAGCACTGAAAACCATGAACACTGACAGCCCGCCAGGCACCACAAGCGACCTGGCATTGCTGGGCCTGATGCAGCTGGTTAGCCCTGCGCTGCCCATAGGCGCCTTTGCCTGGTCACAGGGCCTGGAAAGTGCGTTTGAACTGGGCTGGGTGAAAACCGAAGCCGACTTACGCGAATGGCTGGAAGGCGTTCTAGAAGATGGCCTCAGCCGCTGCGAGCTGCCCCTGCTGGCACGGCTGCAAACGGCCTGGGCAACGGAAGATGCAGAGGCCATTGCCCAGTGGAACACCTGGCTACAAGCAGTCCGTGAAACCGCCGAACTGAGCGACGAAGACACCCGCCTGGGCGCGGCCCTGGTCACCTTGCTGCGCAACCTTGGCCTGCTGCCGGATGCGAACCTGATTCCGCGCGAACCGGGTTACATCACCATGTTCGCCTGGGTAGCCCATTACCGACAGGTACCGCAACGGCAAACACTTATTGGCTTCGCCTGGGCCTGGCTGGAAAACCAGCTGTCGGTCGCTTGCAAAGCGCTGCCCCTTGGCCACACCGCCGCCCAGCGCATCACCGAACACATACGCCCACTGCTGGTGACAGCCGTGGAGTTTGCACTGCAAAGGGAAGACGAAGAGCTCGGCCCCATCCTGCCGGGGCTGGCGCTGGGCAGTGCATTGCACGAAACACAGTATTCGAGACTTTTTAGAAGTTAACTTTTTCAGAAACTGACGTCTTCAGAAACGAATAGCGAACGAGGAAATAACCATGACACATTGCTTGAGAATAGGCGTTGGCGGCCCGGTAGGCTCCGGCAAAACCGCATTGCTGCGCCAGCTGTGTAGTGCCCTGAAAGACCACTACGACATCGCCGTGGTGACCAACGACATCTACACAAGAGAAGACGCCGACTTCCTGCTGAAGCACAACGCCCTGCCGGCCGACCGCATTCTTGGTGTGGAAACCGGCGGCTGCCCCCACACAGCGATACGCGAAGATGCTTCCATGAACCTGGCGGCCATCGACGACCTGCAAAACCGGCACCCGAACCTGGAACTGGTGCTGGTGGAATCCGGCGGCGACAACCTGTCTGCCACCTTCAGCCCGGAACTGTCTGACCTGACCCTGTACGTGATCGACGTATCCGCCGGCGACAAAATTCCCCGCAAAGGCGGCCCCGGCATCACCAAATCCGACCTGTTGATCATCAACAAAATCGACATCGCCGAATACGTGCATGCCTCGCTGGACATCATGGAGCGTGATTCCAAAATGATGCGCGGCGAGCGGCCCTTTGTGTTTGCCAACCTTTATGACGGAGTAGGGCTGGAGACCATCATCAGCTTTATTTTGGAGCGGGGAATGTTGCCAGAAAGGCGGCCGGAAAAGCTGGCTGCGACAGCCTGAGCGAACACCTTTTTTTCTTTCGAATTAAAACGGAAAAATAGTCATGAAAAACATCAAAAAAATGAGTATCAGTGCAGTGCTCCTGCTGGCCTCCACGAACGCGCTGGCGCACTCCGGCCACGAAGCCATTGGCGACGTTCTGCATATTGAATACTTGGTTGCCGCAGTGATCGTCAGCGCGATAGCGTTCACGGCCTGGAAGAAGATTAAGCAACGTCACTGAGAGTTAAGACGACGATTGCGCAGCCTTTCAACGTCCCCGCAAGAATGGCTGGCGGCAAACGCCAGCTCTTTCCCCAGATCGGTTTTGAAATCGCGTGGCTTCCGGATTATTGCAATAACCTCGAAGTTGCGCGATGCCATGCGCTCACGTAATTTTTGAGCTAAGGTATTTTTTCGATATAGCTTGGCTGAACTTTTGCCCTGCATTAGTGCGTGACAATGAGGACGTCGCGTTTTGGCGGCGATGAAGCGTTCGGTATAGTTACGGGAAAAAGCAAAATAACATGACAATATCAATTATTTGTACCAATAAAGACCCTAAACCCTGGGTAGCCGCCCTAAGGGCATTAGACCCTACTCTCGACGTTCAAATATGGCCAAACGAAAGCCGAAAAGCTGACGTTGAGTTTGCTTTATGTTGGAATCATCCTGAAGGCGTTCTACGAGACTACCCAAATCTGCGATGCATTTGCTCTATGGGCGCAGGTATAGATCATTTACTTAATGATGATTTTTTTCCAAAAGATCTACCGGTGATAAGAATCATAGATCCTCTACTAGCACAGTCTATGTATGAATATCTTCATACAGCAGTTATGTATTACTTTCGGGATTTTGACATATACAAAGCTCAGCAATACCAATCGAACTGGAAACAGCAGTCACCCAAAGCAATAGCCCATACGACCATCGGTGTAATGGGGTTAGGTAAGCTTGGAGAATATTCGGCTAGCAAGTTTTCTAAGATTGGATTTAATGTCATTGGTTGGTCGCGCACTCAAAAGACTATCACCGGAGTAAAGTCTTATGCAAGTGACAGGCAACTAGGAGAGTTTCTTTCACAAGTAGATATATTGATTTGCTTATTGCCCCTGACAAACGAGACGCGTGGTATTCTTAACCTTGAAAACATTAATAAACTGCCTTTTGGGGCTTGCTTGGTCAATGTAGCGAGGGGCGAACACCTGATAGATGAAGATCTGATAACAGCACTAAATGAAGGTCAGCTGAGAGGAGCATGCCTTGATGTTTTTAGAGAGGAGCCATTATCTCAGATGCATCCATTTTGGCAGAATAACAAAATACTCCTGACCCCTCACTGCTCAAGCATTACAGATCCTAACTCAGTCGCGCCTCAAATTTTGAAAAACTATCGACTGATGAAAAGTGGCCAGGCCCTAATGAATCAAGTAGACCCTTTTCGAGGTTATTAAACAGTTGGATTTAATCATATCCAGAAAGGACAGGCAGAACAGACAGGTATAGTGTATCCCTGCGAGGTTAAGTGGTGTGAAGAGAGCCTGTCTTTGGTGTTTTCCCCGAAATTGGAACTGGTGCTGGTGGAATCTGGCGGCGACAACCTCTCCGCTACCTTCAGCCCGGAACTGTCTGACCTTACCCTGTTAGTGATCGACGTATCCGCTGGCGACAAAATTCCCCGAAAAGGCGGCCCCGGCATCACCAAATCCGACCTGTTGATCATCAACAAAATCGACGTCGCCGAATACGTGCACGGCTCGCTGGACATCATGGCGCGTGATTCCAAAATGATGCGCGGAGAACGGCCATTTGTGTTTGCCAACCTTGTTGTCGGCGCTGGCATTGCCTGGGGCGGTTTGAGCCTGCCGGGCGTGGAAACCGGTATCAGTTTGTCGGTAATACTGGCGGGTATCCTTATTGCCACACTGGCGCTTACGTTTGCAGGCCGTGCCCTTGGCACCCTGATGCAGAAAACGGATAACCGGTTCGGCCGAGCGCTTGGTGGTGTGGTTGCTGCAACTGGAGCATTGCTGGCGGCGGCGTAAAGGAAACAGTTAGAAAATAAAGTTAAAACAAAAAGCTGCGTGGGCCTACCGCGCAGCTTTTTTTATTGCTTAAAATTATGGATTTTTGCAAAGGGGCAGACAAGCAGTACTGAGATGCTTTAGTCTACGTGGTAACCGATATAGACGCGCCGCTTGTTAAGGATGACAGCCGATGAACCTTTCAGTACCACCACAGCCTCTTCTCAGTCCCTGGTTTTTCATACCGTTTATTTTGCGGCTATCTGTGCTGCGTTCTGTTTGGTTTTTCGCTACAAAAATCGCTGTGCCAGAGCAGACAGACTTCAGAACTTCAGGAACTGATGTTCTTGCGTCGAAGGTGGTTTTTGAAGGTGCGAGAACAGTTAATGCTTCGTTATTGCAATAACGAAGACGTCAGATGATTGCCAGCGGATGCAGGGTGTTTTTTTTATAATTCGTTGTTTAGTCTGAGGAAAAGGTATAGATTTTTAGTGTGACCTGAGTTTTATGTAGCGCTCAGGTTTTTGTAATAATGAAGCGTGCTACCTAGTCACTGTTGAACTAAACCGCTTCGCGGTAGCGACGACGCCCGATCATTTCCTGCGAAGTTGGGTGTCTTGACGGATACTTTTGAGTAGCCCGAGTGGGCTATTCAGAAGAGGAGTTACTGTCATGACACCCTTACGTCAGACCATGATCCAGGCCATGTGCCAACATGGCTTTTCCCCCCGAACCCAGCACAGCTATCTTTACGTCGTCACCGCGCTGGCCCGTTATTATCGGCGCTCGCCCGATCAGTTGAAGGTTGAAGACTTACAAGTCTTTTTCAATTATCTGGTGCAGGAGCGTTCCCTGTCACCGGCCAGTTGCCGTGTTTACCTCCATGGCATCCGGTTTCTGTATCTGAAGGTGCTGCACTGGGCGCACTTCGATGTAACCCTGGTGCTGCCGAAGCGACCTCAGCGTATTCCGGAATTACTGACACGCCAGGAAGTTGCGCGCCTTTTGGCCGCTGTTCTTAACCCCAAGCATCAAGCCCTGTTATCCGTCACCTATGGATGCGGTTTGCGCGTCAGCGAAGCGGTCGCGTTGAAAGTGAAAGACATTGATGGTGAACGCCATCTGCTGCGGATTGAGCAGGGCAAGGGCGCCAAAGACCGGATGGTGCCCTTGGCTCCCGGGTTACTCCAGGCGCTCCGTCGCTATTGGCAGATTCGCCATCCCATGCTCTGGTTATTTCCCAGCGATTTACTGCCAGACAGACACCTTCACATCACCACGCCTCAGAAGGTCTACCACACAGCCAAGACAACCAGCGGTATTGAAAAATGCGGTGGCATTCATGCCTTGCGGCATGCCTACGCCACACACCAGCTGGAACGGGGCTTACCCATTCATGAGCTGCAACGGCTCTTGGGGCACAGCGATCTGCGCAGCACTCAACGGTATCTGCACTGGTTGCCCGGCGTTACACCCCAAAACGGAGGACCCGCAGACCTGATCGCAAGTCTCGGAGGTGCGTGATGGCGGGCACACTGAGCGTTCAAAGCATACTGGCACGATTTCTTCCGGGTCAGACACTGGACAGTCACCGTCGTAAAGTCTGCGCCCGCCTAACAGACTGCCGAACCGCCCGCATGGGCGGTATGGACATGCGTTGTGATCATTGCCAGGCCCGCTCCATCTGCTACTACGGATGCCGGGATCGCCATTGTCCGCAATGCCAGGGCCATGCAACTGAACAATGGAGCGCACGTCAGCGCTCCCTGTTACTGCCGGTGCCTTACTTCCATTTGGTGTTTACGCTACCTCACACCTTGAACGGCTGGGTTCAGCTCCATCCCGATGTGGTCTATCGCTGTCTGTTCGCCGCAGTCTGGGACACGCTTAAACAGTTTGGGCGCAACACCCGGCACCTCGGCGGCGAACTGGGTATGACGGCGGTGCTCCACACCTGGGGACAGAACCTGAGCCGTCATGTGCACGTGCATTGCCTGATCCCCGGCGGAGTGTTGACCGGCACCGGTGATTGGCACAAAGCCAAAAGCCACTACCTGTTCCCGGTACGGGCCTTATCCCGGCGTTTTCGAGGACGAATGGTGTCGTTGCTAAGAGCGGCGGTGAACGCCGGTGAACTGCACCGGGTGACCCGCAGCGGTGAGGTTGATGGTGTGCTCGACGGCTTGATGCAACACGAGTGGGTGGTCTACACCCGACACTGCCTGAGCCAGGCCGAGAGCGTGGTGGATTATCTGGCGCGCTATACCCATCGGATTGCCATCAGTAATGGGCGTTTGTTGACGATGGAGGATGACCGGATCGCGTTCCGCTATAAGGACTATCGGGATCATTCCCGATTGAAGACCCAATGGCTGGATGGCCAGGAGTTCGTGCGGCGATTTCTGATGCACATTCTGCCCAAAGGCTTCATGCGCATTCGCCATTTTGGCTACCTGAGCAACTGCACTCGACGCCGCAAACTGGCGGTTATCCGGCACTTCTTATCGCAGCCGCCCAAACCAGAAGCGACACTGGAAAGCCCGGCGTCTCAGCGATGCTGGCCGTGCCTCCTCTGTAACAACGGTCTGGTTCGGATGATTCGTCAGGTTCCACGATTTAGACCAGCGGTGATCCTAACGGGGTAACCCATCTCCGTCTGGTTCGGTGCTTGGAAAACAGCCATTCTAAAGGAGCTGGGCGTTTCTGCGGGCGAACGCTGGAAAAACGGGTACCTGAGAGGTAGTCTGAGGGAAATCACAACAAGGAACCGCCTCATGAAGGATCGAATGAGACCAAAACCCGCCGACATTGCTTCGTACCGGGCCCCAGATGTACCGTTCAGGCTTCGCCTCCAAATTACTTTATCCTTAAGCATCGTTCGATAGCTGCGGAGTTGGCGGCTTAGTCCAACAGACATTTAAAGGTCATGCTGCGCACGACCATTAAATGCTTAGGTGTTATCACACAGGGAGGTAAATCAATGATCCTATCAGGCAGCTGCCTCTGCGGTGGTGTCAAATACGAGGTGAATGGCGGTTTAAGCGATGTTTATAACTGCCATTGCTCTATGTGCCGCAAGCTCCATGCGGCGGCGTTCCGAACATGTGCAAAGGTACAAGCTATTGACTGGCGGACCATCCAAGGCCAAGAACTGCTCAAGAACTACGAGTCATCGCCAGGAGAGTTCAAGGTTTTTTGTTCAAACTGCGGGTCGAGCATTCATACGAAGTTCAATGCAATGCCAGAGGTCTACGCGCTTCCTTTGGGTACCCTCGACAACGATCCAGGCGTGCGCGCAAGTCGCCATGTATTCGTGGGCAGTAAGGCACCGTGGTTCGAGATTACGGATGGTTTGCCTCAGTTTGCCGAGAATGCCTGACGCAGTGATAACAAGGCCAGGCACGGCGACGCCTTTTTCGTTGCGGCTTCGCCCCCACTACAAAGCCGCGCATGCTGGCGGCGTTATGCAGAAAATGAGTAGGAGGCTTGCATGCCGAGAAGAATAAGTTCCGCGCAAATGAGCAGCAAGCTCAGGCAGGCACAGAATAAACAGAAACAGGCTATAGCCAAGTATAACCGTGAGGTCAGGCAGCATAATCAGAAAGTTAAGCAGGCAGTTAATAGATACAATAGCGAAGTAAGAAAACACAATGCGAGGGTCAGGGCCAATCGACTAAAGATCGATTCCGAACTCCGAAAAATGAGGTCGTCTAACTCGTCTCAATACCAGATAGTTAGAACTTCCGCCATGACGCTCAATACTTATTATGAGCGTTTAGATGCTAGAGAGAATGATTTTGAACATTCCAACTTTGGCTATGACTTCTTAGACAGATCAGAGCAAGAAAATGCGAATAGCTTAGCTCTTTCAAACACACTTGAATCTGACGTTGAGGATAGCGAAGGGCAGCAATCCGATCTCCTTCGCACTGAGATCGACGACATGCTGCAAGAGTTGTCGCCCGAGTTGAGCAATCGCTGGAAGGGAGCCTTATTCTCTTTGAATCCAGAAAACCCGGATGCGGCTCGACATTTCTGCACAAGTGCCCGAGAAGTTTTTGTCCAAATTTTAGACATCAACGCTCCAGATGAAAAAGTGATGGAAAAAGCACCGGATTGCGATAAGACTCCTCAAGGTCAACCAACGCGCAAAGAGAAAATTAAGTATTTGCTGGGGCGTTCCGGAATACTCACAGAGGAAGCTGTCAATTTTGTGGATGAGGATGTCAAAAATGTGCTCAGCCTCTTTCGTGTTTTCAATGATGGCACTCATGGGTCATCCGGGAAATTCGGCATCACAAAGTTGCTATCGATAAAAAATAGGGTTGAAGATGGAATTGCTTACCTGTTTTCAATCTGTCGTCATGCATAATCGGGTAGCCAGGGGTATCTAACCCCCAGCCCCCACAACACCCTGCATGCGGGACCGCACAGGGCGTTTCTCGAAAACGTTTAGAGCAAGTCGGCCAATTACCTCCTGCTTGCCCCAATGATGGCTTCTGATTTTGCGCCAATGTTCCTAGGTCCGGTCGGATATGGAATCATTGAGCTGCACAGGCTCCTCATTGATTTTCGAGTTCAGGCCTTCACCATGTCCCACCCATTACGATGGGCATTCGGCTACTATGCCCTCTGCTGACTTCTGCTCAATCACCAGTGGGGTTACCCATCGACCACGAACATTAAATTCATCCGGCACCGTCTTGAAAAGCGGTTCCAGCACAAGCGCTTCTGGTGTTCGATAGGCATTAAAGTGCCTGGCTAGTGCGACCCTTATCTCTCCCGCACGCTGCGAGAGCCCCTGATCTGCACACCACGCATCGAACGCGCGCAGTAAACTCAGAGAATTTATCATCTCGCAGTATGAGTGATGGCTGACGATCCCGAACCTTTTTGCTTGGTACGACAGAAGGAGAAACAGAAGGAACCGGCAGAACGATAACTTCCAGGTTAGGATCAGTATCGGTACAAACTGATTGGCAGGTTAGTAGCAACACGAAAGGCTAAGCCGATCTATGTACGACATACTCTCCTTTTCCCAGAGGAAGTAGAACCGTCGAAAAGCCCTCCAAATTATCAAAATAGTGCATAAAGCTCCTAAGCTCTGCTTCATGAGAGACTGCGTTGTCACAAATGATGACTCCACCAGGAGGAAGGCGCCGAAGGAGATCATCAACAACGGAAAGATAAAGGCTACGATCACCATCTAGGAAAATCAGATCAAAGTAGTCCTCAGAGCATTTAAGGTAATCAGCAAAGTCCTGGTGGACCATATCAATCTTGTCAGAGATCCCTAAAGAGCAGAAATTCTCCTTAGCTTCGTCATGCCTAACAAGCCTGTTGTCGACAGTGACAATCCTGCCATCATCGGGTAAAGCCAAAGCGAGCCAGCTTGTTGAAAACCCGTTTGAGGTGCCAAACTCCAAGACTCTTAAAGCTCCTGTAGCCTGAACGAACAAAAAAAGAAACTCGCCCGTATCGCGCGTAATATTAAGATACTTATCGGCACGGTGAACGGCTGAATAGTCATTATCAACGCCACGACGCTCGATCTCATCTAGTAAAGCAATTCGAACCTTCGACATATTAAATGACCTTTCGAATAATAACGTTCAGGTTAGAATATAATATGTAGCTGCCAAGAGAAAAAAGTGCGAAATAAAAAAGATGCAGAAAGACTGAAGAAGGTATCTTTTTACGAACAGCAGAACCCAAAGCCATTCCAACAAAGGCAGGAAAAAGAGATAAAACCGACAACAAGCCAATCTCCAATGTCAGAAAACCTCGCCAGTAAAGAGTGGCCGCTAACGCAATCGACGAGAGCGAGAATAATATCCCCATAGCCTGTATGAGCATATCCCTGCTCTGAAAAATTGACTGAAGATAAAAAACTCCTGGGACAGCGGAAGATCCAGTAACCCCTGTGAGAATACCGTTGCAGATGCCCATGCCAATGCTCACTACTCGACCATGATCTTTACTGATGGTGATAGGAACTCTCATCAGACCGAGGAATGAGTAAAACAAAAGTACAGTAGCGAGAATTAGTGAAGGAACCTCGCTGTCCACAAATGTCGACATCCAACTCCCCAAAAAAACGCTCGCGGTTGCCGCAAAAAAAAAATTGAATGGGTCTTCAGAATAGGCTTTAGCTGAGCGCCATACACAGCTTGAACCAAGTTCGTGACCAACGCCGGCAAGGCCACGACGGCCATAGCCGAATTGATGCCAATAGAAGCCGTAACGATCCCGAGTACAAGAGGAGGCAGACCAAGACCGACCACGCCCTTTGTAAAACCTGCAACAAAAAAGGCAGTCAATATGATGAAGAGGACATCAACGTTAAGATCCATATGCTAGACCAGAGCGTCAACAAGAGGATAAGGAGTTTCTTTGCCATTCATCGCAAAAGACCTGAGTGCCATAACAACATCCCTAGTCTCCTCATCTGAGAGCATTTCAGGTTTATTTTCCTCAAACTCATCGGCCAGTCGGACGATGTCAGGCTTTCTGTTTTCGATAAACACTACAGAACAGGAGGAGGTATCAATCGGAAATTGGTTTAACTCTGACTGAAGCTCGGCATGGTTCCTCTTAAACTGAATATTGAAATCGCCAAGCTGCATAAGCGCGTAGCGACTTTCCTTACCGGCACTTTCGCCATTGCTAAACCTATGGAGCGTCCCGATTGGAATCTGAAAGATCCCGCCCCGCTGTACCTTCACTCTTCGTTGGAGGTCGGGGAGCTCAATAACAATGCTACCTTTTGAGCAATACATGATGTCAGAGACTCTGTCATGTTTGTGAAAAGGAACGGACTTATGATCCAGGTTAAAAACACTAACGCGAATACCTTTTTGGTAGTAAAACTCTTTCATTTCCATGATGCTGTCCTCACTGTCTTTGCGCTAATTAAACGCGGAGAGCTAGTCTGCAATCTATCAGAGAGATACTGGGCCCACTCTTTTGATATCCACGACGAGGCTTCGATGATCGCGTCGGCGAAGTTTCTCTCGTTCTGCCAGAAACGTGTTATTACGCCTAAAGAATAAATGTGCTGAGACACATATTTACCATCAGTATCTGACAGACCAGAATTTTGTTGGGAGCAACTCAACGCCCGATATGTGTCAAAACCATCTAGAGCAATACCTCCTGGCTCATATCCAACTTCAAGATGTGGGAGGATTTCTCCCCTTTTTAGAAGCGCTTTTATAAAAGTTGAAGGGTGTCTGCTAAGAATGAAATCCTGACCGAAAGCATTGATGACTAAATCGTATTCAGAATCAGAACAACCGCCTCCAGACGTCGTAATAGGGCTACCGAGTTCGCTTAGGTCACTATTGCTCGAGCCATGCGTCCCCAAAGCACTAGTTTTTAAAACACCAGCATTAAAGAGAGCAAGAAGCTTTTCTGCGTTTAGCTGCGGTATAGGCACAGCTGTTCGAATAAAGTGAGAGTCAAATCTTTGGTCATATATACGTTTATCCTTCGAATTAAGATGACGATAAAATTTTAGACGCCTAGCCTTAAGGATCACCGAGTGTATTACATCATTTAGTATGGGCAGATCTGCATCGTAGTTAAGCTTTTCTCGGGCGCTCTGGAACGGCGGATCTACAACGTGTCGGAGGGAAGCCCCCCCTTGAGAAGCTGTCCTAATTTCTTGGTCGATTTGGTCCAGGAAAGAAGCAAGGTTTTTATTATCAGGATTGTTACTCATCAGCTCTTCGTAGCTTTCGGTGATGAGATACTGAAAGTCATGAGCTACTACACCCCCCCGAGCGGCCGGGAAAAAACCTGAACGACTAACGGCTGTAATATTGACTTGGGGACCAGATGGTTTAGAAATGTATGCTACAACGTGACCTTCTTCAGAATACGTAAAGTAGCCTTGTGATGCTGCAGTAAGGATAGAATCAATCGCACTGGGCCCCATGCCTTTAACGTATACGTTAATTACTCTTTTCACGCTAGTTAGAGCTTCGATCCTACGATTAATAGCGCTGGCCGGATAAGGAGGGATGCTAAGCGTGTCTTCTTTCTGCGACTCGCTTTCCTGCGGCGAGCTTGGCGTCCAGTGCCCTGTTGATAATAATACCTTATCGAGGTTACTTATCTTCGTTAGTTCGCCTGTACAAAGATTCTTAAGAATTATTGTAAACTTATTGCGTTGTTCATACCCATCGATCGCGCAACTATGGTTGAAGCTGCAAACCCTGATGCCGTGCTGTTCTGCAAGATTTACAGCGTCATGGAACCTCTCATTTAAATAAATTCCAAACAGCCGACGAGGATAGAAAGCATCGGGGTCAGGACACCAATGGCTTAGATCAGTATGCGGATGAGTCACGTTGATAAGACTCCCATATTTTTCGACAATTCGCTTTCTGTTTGATGCAAGCCAACTAACAAAGTCATTATCTTTGACTGCCATTTTGCATGCTTGGTTATTGCAAAGATGGTTGTCTAAGGTTTCATTCATGCTATAGGCTAACCCTGGTCCGTTCACAGATCTTGGCTCTACAGTAAATATTATGACTCCCGTCAACTCAGCACGTGTGGCGATAAGGTTATCGACTAAATGAACCAGGGTTGCTGTGCCAGAGAAACCGGTCCCGATAATACCGAAGTTTATTTCCAGGCTGGCGTTCATGAGACATGGTTCTCCATCCAGATTATCTTCACGGTGTATGTCGACCTAATTAACCAGCTAAAGCTAACAGATCATCAACCGACCTCAATATTCTGCACGACGCGTCTTTTAGTACACCTCGAGAACGACCGCAATTCACTCTCACGTAATAGTCCATGTCTGGCACGTTTTCTGCAAAATGTGCACCGCTAATTGTCGCTACTCTGGCTTCGTTCAGGAGGAAATCATCTGCGCGAGAGTAACCCTTAGCTTGAATCTCTTCTTTCAGCGAAGTCAGATCGAGAAACGCGAAATATCCGCCTTCAGGTACCGGCGCGACTAGCCCAGGGATTTGGTTTAGTCTATCAAGAAAGAATGACAGGTTTCGTCGAGCCCTCCTCGCGCGCTCAGAGGCAACTTTGTCCATATCGGGCTGCATGGCGGCATAAGTAGCGATTTGGCCATAGGTAGAAGCGAAGGAATTTAAGTTAACTTGGACCTTTTCCATGTGTCTAATCAAACTTTTAGCCGAGCATATGTATCCAATTCGGTCGCCGTGCATACCATAAGTTTTGCCTGGCCCAGTAACAATCGAAGTACAATCGCGCATGGAGTACTTTCGGCCGCACTTAAGGTCAATCACTACTGAAGATATAGTTGCGGGCCTTTGGTACAAAATATGGGATTCATACGGACAATCGTAAAGGACGTGGATCGGAGAGGAACCATTGTTCTCTCTCTCTACATTATGTTTTGCTATTACTTCTGCAAGGCTTTCCAGTTCCGAGATTGAGTAGATCTTACCTGAGGGATTGACGCAGTCACCCAGAATAACTATCTTTGTTCGTGGTGTTATCGCGTCTTCAAGATCTTCAGCGGTGATTCCTTTGGCTCGAAAGTGGTCCGTATAAACGCCCCTCACCCGCGCACCGTGAAGCTCAACCATATCAAAATAGTGAGGCCAATTAGGCAGGGGTACCACTACTTCGTCATTAGGATTGAGGACTGTATGAAAAACTACGCTTATTGCGCCTTTGATTCCACCTGGCGTTATCATAATTTCATCGTCTGGAGAGTAATAAACGTCTCTTAATCTCTTAACTCTCTCAGATACAGCATTTCGTAGAAAATGGAAGCCAGATACTGGACAAAAATCATGGATAGTGCTTGGCTCTTTCTTGATAAAATCAATTACAGCTTCATCTATCTTGTTACTAGTCTTCTCATCCAGAGAACCAATACTAAGATCGATCACTTCGTTGTTAAAACCTGGTTGCTTGTTTAGTTCAGCAATTTTGGCCTTTGTACCGTGTGTTATCGATTCTCTGAGATACTTCGCCCTTTCTGAAACAGAATTGTTGCTCATGTTTTATCCTTATCAAGCTCAAGATTAATTTCAGGCAAGAACCAAGCATTTCTGATACATAGCATCCCACATTTCTTGCTGAACCTCGATTGCGCCCAAGGCTCCATGCTTTATTTCGTTGTAATCTTCACGTGTCTTACAGTTGTTTATTACGCACATACGCGCGTCTTCCGCATGCCTTTCCTCAACGCCACTTTCAACATGGCTGTTGAAGTAAACTTCTACTTTGTTTTGATAAACGTCCTCTGGTAGTTTTTTTCTGTTCTTTCGGAATGCATCCCTAAAGTTGGTAAGCATGATATCAGCATGGGTCTCCAATGCCATGGCCACACCCAGCATACGAGGATAACTGTCGCTTATAAGCTCCTGGATACGTTCACGGTATGCAACGGTCTCGGGGATAATGTACTCGCTGTATTTCGCTTCTTGAACTTTGGTTGGGGCGAGCGAAAACTCAGTCTCTCCGTAAATATTGAGTGCGTTTTCCATAAAGAACTCATGGCAGTGGGCTTTATTCCCGAACCCTGTCTCCTCACTGAGGATGTAAGCGAAGAGGATTAGCGTGTCCATGTCATTCACTGCTGCAGACCTAGCACAGACATGCGCAATCCCCTTAACCGTCAGTTCAGTACGGTAAAAGAAATTTGCTCGGTAAAGCTCGTAGGTCTGTGGGTTCCACTCGTTTTCCTTTATGTACTGAAAATAGTCGTTATTGAAAACTGGGTGCGTGCTAAGTCCTTCAAAGAAATCATTAAGATTAGAAGCTACATTATCAGTCTCGGCTACGTTCATAGTTTTACCCTCTAGCGCAATTATTTTCGGTCCCAATATTTTTCCTGCCATTAATGCGATGCTGACGACAAGAGGTATCACCACGACTTATACCTACCTGGCTTCGTTTTAATAACTGTACTTAGGTACAGGCAGCGCTGTTTTATTTCGTATCCAGGTTTGCTCTTCCATGGGACTCGATCTTGTCCTGAATAAACTCCGCCAGCACCAGGCCGCTTGAATCTCTGCCTCGGAAGGGGAACCTGATCCTAATTAGCAAAATGGTTGATAGTCGTCGAGTTCTGTGACGCCCCTCACATACTTTATGCGCTTGATCTTGGGATGTTGAGGCTCCTCGACTGAGTTGCCACAAGCATTTTCGCCTGCCAGGCGATGGCCTGCTGGCAGAATAGTGGTTAAGAACTCGAATTTTGGTCCAAACTGTGAACCTAAATTTGCTGGGTCTCTTTGAAGGGGTTTTTATGTTGAATCACAGTAGCGTTCGTAACGCGGGGTATGTATCTTTTTAAGCTATGGCCAGGAAGCGTCCTGGGAGAAAAGTATGTGCACATAAATGGTGGTTTGAGGTGCTGCCTACCAGCGGTACATTTAAACGACCGTCGACCCGTTCGAGTATAAAGAACCCTTTATACTGAACTACAATATCTAAGACTTGAATCAGTGACTTTGTTCCCAATATAGCCGGCAGGGCCCTGATTTATCCAGACCAAACCGTTTTTTGAAGCGACTCGTGCCAGAGGAGCCGTCTTTGAGGTAAATCCGTGATCTTGCCGCTGATAACGGCGACGAATTGATTAATTTTCGATCAGGTTCCGGTATTCAGGCAAGAGCAGCCCGCCCCACGCGAGATGGCGGGGTGATAACGGGTAACGGAGTGGGTCAATGGGTCTATCCGGACGCGGTAAGGTCTCGGTAGAGGTCCCGACAAACACCAAAGCCCGGGCAGTGTCGACCAAAACGCAGCAACCACTGGCGGCCCCTGTGGATCAGGCGGCAGGCCATAGACATCAGCTCCTGCATGACCGTTCTCAGACGGCGGCGTTTGGCCGGGTGTCGTATCGGAGCCTCCGGGCCGGTGAGCCTCAGTCCCATCCAGCGCAGCAGGTTGTAACCCAGTGTTGCAAAAGCCATCACCAGGTTATTGGTGTCGAACTTGCCCGAGGGTAAACGCTCCAGATCCAGATCGGTCTTGAACTCACTGTGGAATTGTTCGCTGGTGGCATGATCGCGGTACAGGTCCATGGCCTGCTGCTCCTCTGCCACGCTGGCAGGCAGGGAGGTGACCCAGCCTTCCAGGCTGACTTCCGGCTCCAGATACAGTTGACCCTGGGGGTCACTGGTGCGGACCATCACCTTGACGATTCGGCGAACCCCAGGCTCGTCCGGCAGTTCCTCAGACAGGACGGCTTCCATCTTGCCGTGACGATCCAACGTCCAGGCTTTTTGTGATTGGGCCTTGTCCGCCCACATCAAAGGACCCTGTTTGCGGGGGTTCCATTTGATCAGAAAATCGACGTGTTCCTGTCCACGCAGAAAGTTCCGGTTCTCACGGGCGTCATGAGCGCTGTCCAGACGCAAAAGAAGGGGCGCGGTCGTCAGTTCACGGGCCCGTGGCAGGATACGCTTCAGGGTGTCCACAAAGCCCTTGTTGGCATGTTGGCTGCCGGGGCGCAGTTCGCAGCCCATGCACCAGCCTTCCTGGCCCAGGTAGGCCGCGATCGGTGCATAGCCGTCATAGCCTTTGTAGGTGTAACTGACACCCTCCTTGTGGGTCTGGCTGTTGTCCATGGGAAACACATCCATGTCCAGCGCTACATGCCCCATCGCCAGCGGGGTAACCGGGGCCTTGATGGTTTCTAAAAACTCAGCGCTGGCGTCGTTCAGCAGGGGCGTCAGCTGCACGGCATCTTCATCAAAACGTTGCCGCAACCGGGCCGAGGACGGTGATTGCTTGATCCCCGTGGCCGACTTGAAGAAGGGATCCGGGCGCACCGTTTCAGCCGCCGCGAAGTCGCTTTTGCCCACGCAGATCAGCCCCAGATAAGTCCGCAGGAGATCGATGTTCGGGATGCCGTGACGTTTGACGACCGTACGGGCCGTTTTCGTCAACGAGGTATGCTGGTTAAGGCAATGTCCCACCAGAGCGAGTCCGCCGTGGGGTGTATAGACTTCGGTTTCGGATTGTTGGAGAGTGAAGGTAGGCATGGGCCGATGCACCGACTGGGTGAATAGATTTTAGGTGCAATTATACCTTTGAAAGCCTTGCTACTAAAGGCTTTCAAAGGTATTTAGGCCGTGCAAAGTCACGGATTCAGGTAAGAGGGAGCTTTTATGTTGCGCTATATTGAGGATAAAATAAATGGGCTCGCCTCCTCTGACGACTTTGAGAAGTGTTTTGAAGAGGTTCTTTTCCATTGCGGTGTTGATCGCTATTCATATGTGTACACTCCGTTGTTTCCAGGTAGAGTCACAGAAGTATTTATTTCTGGAAACTACGACAAAGGTTGGGTCGACAAATACAAGAGCGAGAGATTCTTTAGATCAGATCCGGTACTGCTGACCTCTTCTAATACATCGCTTCCTTTTTTCTGGGAACAAATACCAACTGAATCTAGAGGAAGTTCGTTAATTTTTGAACTTGCTCATGACTATGGTATTGAAAAAGGATTTTCTATACCTATTCATGATCCAGGCTCAGGTTTTGGCTCAGTTCACTTTACGTCAGATTCGAATGACTCGGGTTTCGAGGAGAGGATCATTAGCAATAGCACTGCGTTAAGGTTGTTATCTGCCATTGCACATGATCACTTTTCTAGCCACGCATCTCTGTCACAGAAACTCTACTTGAGCACCAGGGAGAAAGAATGCTTATATTGGGTTTCTCATGGAAAAACCTACAGTGAGGCTGGAATGATTATGGGTATCACTGAAAGGACGATCAAGTTTCACATAAACAACATGATGGTCAAGCTGGACACTATGAATGCAAAGCATCTGATATCAAAAGCAATTTCCTTGAACCTGCTACCCTCCAGCTTCTAGCTAACTCACTTTAGTCCTGTAGCTATAGTATTTCCCCGCTATTGCTGAGCGGACTTTAACCGAACAAGGTAGAAGTCCGTAGTGTATATCTTCGCTGAAGCTTCCTTTTCCTGATGCTAGGTACATCCCTTTCCAGCCAGTTAAGGAAAGGATTCTTTTCATCAACGGGTCTACTATTATCTCGTACCCTTCAATCCTATTTTCGAGCCCGTATTCTATCATAGCTAGAAACAGAAGAACTGTTCTTTCGCTTATAAAGCTTCCTCTGTTACTAACGTTACTTTCCTTATCGCTTTCAATTTCGATGTTAAACCTACTTGCTTCCCAAGTAGTAAACCTGTTTATCTTGCAGCCATCAGTTAATTCACCGAAATAAGTATTAGTCATATTCGGAATATATGAAGGTCTCAGCCTTACGCTTCCTACTAAGCAATCTCCATATTCCAGTATTAGGTAGTAAGTTCCCGCAGCGTCAAACTGATCTGCCTCTACATCCCCGCCTTTGTAGCTTTCTATATTCCACTTTAGCCTATCTATGAATTGATCGCGCCTCATTTGACAAAGCTTTTTTAGGGTACGCTCGCTTATATCGCTATACGATATTACTTTCGTTGTATTTTCTGATATAAACATGCCGATGCGCCCTACCTAGCTTATGGAGTAACTAGAAACTATCAAAGGGCTTATATGGTTGTTACTGTCCTAAAGGACAGGTGTTTGCTAGTTTCTTAGTAAGCGCCGTTAAATCGACCCACTTGTCCTCAGCCGATCTGCGGCACTTTTTTTGAAGCCCGTTCCAGGTCGACGTTCCACGGCAGCAGCGCTTCTAGCTTTTCCAGTGAATCTGCCTCGGCAATGCGATCCAGCACATGCTGGATATACTTCGAGGGCTCCAGACTGTTAGCTTTAGCGGTCTCAACTAAGGAAGACAGGATTCGAACCTGTGACCACTGCCTTCGGAGAGCACCGCTACAGTGCGTTTGTAAGAGGGTTTAATCGTCCTAAATCTGGAAAATCAAATACTTACTCCAAATCCCAGTGCAATAAAAAATCCCTATTTATCAGTATTTTGACCGATTGGCACCGATTTTGGGCACAAGAGTGATAGGGTTTCATTGTCCGAAAACAGGACATTTGATCGGTGCCCATGGTAGTCCTCGGAGCTAGTTGTTAGGATTTTACGCCTTGGAGAGTGGTTCGCAACTGTTAGGTAATTAGTGTCCGGAATTCGGACAAAGTTGAGGTCGTTGGTCCCTTTCAATCGTTTCGATTCGTTAACCGAAGAGCCGGCACACTGGGGCTCCTGGGTGGCAGCAGCGTCTATGCCAGCGAGCCAGTCTTTGTCGCGCGACGTTTATTCCACGAACTGTCTTAGACTTGGATCTATATACCATTCTGGTAGACTTTAGACGTCGGCTTTGTAGCATTATATATCACCATACTGGTATTTAAGTCAGTTAATGGCCACGCTAAAGTCCACTACAATGGTATTTAGGCATAGCGATGCAGAGCGAACAAAAGATCCTGACCGTACAGGTCTACTGGGACCACAAGTGGCACGACGCCGGTACCGTCCGGCTTCCGAACCCCAAAGCAGGCCTCACTGGTGACATGGCGTTCACCTACAACGGCCAGTATGTGAATGCGGTCACCACTGCGAAGAAGGGCTTGTCATTCAAGGACGAGCGGGCCATCGGTCACAACGTCCCAGGACACCTGATGAAAGGATACCCACGGCAGGCCCTTGCTCCGGTACTCCGAGACATTATCCCTCAGGGTGCCGGGCGACGGTATCTGCTCCGTCATTGGGACGTTCCCGGGGATCCGGGACCATCCGTTGACTTCAAATTGCTCAGCGAGGGGTGCATCGCACCGATCGGCAATCTGCGCATCAAGGAGGCCGCGGAGGCTTTCGAGTCTCAGGTAAAAGACACCAAAGTGGTTTCGTTCACCCAGGGAGAAATCAGCGATCGGGATGAGTATCTGCTGGAGTACGCCAATCAACTGGGTGTGGTCATCGGTGGTGCCACCGGCGCGGGCGGTGATGCGCCAAAGCTGCTAGTCGTCGAGGCTCGTGATGGGGGAGGCTTCTACCTTGAGGGGACCCTCCCGGAACCCGAAATCGCCAATCACTGGCTGGTAAAGTTTCCCCGAGGTCGCATGACGGCAGAGGATCAGGACATTCTGCGAGCAGAAGGGATCTTCTACCGGGCTTTAGACCAATTGGGCCACAATACTATCCGGGGTGCCCATGTGGTTGAAGGCAAGGTACCGGCACTGTGGCTTCCGCGATTCGATCGGGAGGTAACTTCGGACGGAGTTCGGCGGTACGGGGTCGAGTCCATGTACAGCCTCAACAAGATGATTGGTGATGGGGCTCAGATGAAACACACTGACGTTCTGGCGCGCCTGCGCGAGGCGATCACTTTCCCACCGGAGTTTGATGAAACCCTCTGTGAGTATCTGGTGCGCGATGTCATCAACTACACAATCGGCAACAGTGACAACCACGGGCGGAACACGGCTCTGATCAAACGTGACGGCCGAATCAGCCTGTCCCCGGCCTACGACCTGGCACCCATGGTGCTGGACAAGGAGGGCATTGCCCGAACGACGGTCTGGCCGAAGGATTACCAGTATTCGGTCTATGAGCCTAACTACCACAAGGTCATACAGGACTTTGCCGAGGATCCGGACACCACCCGGGCCCGAGTTATCGCCGAGCTGGAAAAGCTGGCGGACTTGAGAAAGAAGGTTGTGGACCTGGGTGCACCCGGGCGGGTCTTGGAGCACAAGAACATTGTCTTTGAGCGCCCGGCGCGGTTCCTGAAAACCCTGAAGAATGAGGGGGGAGGCGACGATGCCTAGAATGCCACCAAAGGTTGAAGAGCATAAGCGCCAAGTGGCCCAAGCCGAGCTTGAGAGACGCATGAAGCAGGGCAAGGTCTCGGTGGGGGCCGCGGTGCGTGAGATCCGCCAGCGCTTTGTCGGTATCACGCTGGAAGACTATGCTCGATTGTGTGGTCTGTCGAAGACCACCCTTATGAATATAGAGCGTGACGATCCCCGGGTTCTTCTGGAATCTGTTAAAAAAGCGGTAGAGCCATTGGGGTACCAATTGTCTCTGGTGCCTGCTGAGGATCTCTAGGGAAGCGGGTTTCCAAGCGTGGGGTCTGAGGTTTTCCTGGATTTCTGACGCAGGGAAGGGGACATTGGCGATTACTTGATGGGCTACTGCAACTGGGAGCGCTCCCATGCAACCAATGACGGAATGCCACCGGTGGTCGCGTAACGAAAAACTAAAATACTGTCCGGTATTAGTTGACCACTACAATATCGCCTGATCGCCAGCGATGCGGCGTTTAAATCATCGATGCAGCAGGATATGAGGAATGCGATTGGGTAGTAGGCAGTGTGTGTCCGAATCGTCCTGTGCCGAAACAGGACAAAGGTCAGAATTACCACGCCAAGAAAAAGCGATTTAACACCGTGGAAACAATTTGGGCACAGCCAAATAAAAAGGCCCGACGCTTTCACGTAAGGCCTTGAAAAATAAGGCGCGTCCGACAGAATTCGAACTTGGGGTCACTGCCTTTTTTTGGGGGGCCGCTACAGTGCGTTTTTAAGAGGGTTTAATCGACCTAAATCCGGAAAATCAAACACTTACTCCAAACTTTCATGCTATAAAAATCCATATTTATCAGTATTTTGACCGATTTACGCACAAGGCTAATGGAAATTGGGTGTCCGGGAATCGGACTTTTTATCGGTGCCCTCAACCATGTATTTGGATAGGTTACGTCTTGCTGGTCGGTTCGCAAGTGTTGGGATTTGAGTGTTCGAAAGTCGAGTTTATCTGTGCCTTTGTCATGTATTCAAAAAAAACAGTCGATCAGTTAGGATATAAAATGAAGTTGATGTCGGCCAAGGCCAGACATGATCAGGATCTTGCCCGTAACCCGTCGTCCTAAATCTTAGAGCCGATACTGAAAGGAGCTCCTCACACATGCGAAATATTCGCAGCATTGCCGTTTTCTGTGGCTCCAACATGGGGGCCAGTTCTGTCTATGCCGAGCAGGCAGAGGCGCTTGGCGCGACGCTGGTGGAAAACGGCGTCACACTGGTTTACGGGGGCACGCACAAGGGCCTCATGGGGGTTCTGGCTGATGCAGTGCTTAGCCGGGGCGGCCGCGCCCATGGGGTCATAACGGAACGCTTGCAGGCCAAGGGGCATATACATCCCAACCTGACGGACAGCGAGATTGTACCGACCATGCGGACGCGCAAGGAGCGCATGGCAGAGCTCGCGGATGCCTTCATCGCACTGCCCGGTGGTATTGGAACCATGGAGGAATTCATGGAAGCCTGGACGCTTAACCAGTTAGGCGAACTGGACAAGCCTGTGGGCCTGCTTAATATTAACGGTTTCTTCGAGCCTTTCATGGCCTTTATCGACCAGATGATCAAAGAGGCCTTCCTTCCACCGTCTCATCGTCAGTCCATGGTGCTGGAATCCGATCCCCGGCAGTTGCTGGATGGCCTGCGCAATTTCCAACCAGTCACCGTACCCAAGTGGCTTTAACGGTGCTGGCCTGACGGGCTTTGTCGCGCCAATGTAATTCCACTAGCCGATGGGTGCGGTGGCGTTAAGCGCGACACTTACCTGATCCGCAAATTTAGCCGCCGCCACGGATAAGGTTCTGCCTCGTAACTGAGCACAGACCAGCGGAGCGGAGGGTAGGTCACGCCGACTAATCGGCGTGGACACTAGGTTGCTATGCTCGTCGTCCGACGCAGCACCGATTTTCACCTGAAAACCGATACTCTGAGCATCCGCAAGCAGTCCACGCATCAGCTCGAAGGAGTCGGTTTCTGCCATGACCTGCACGTTATTACAGCGTCGCAATAGCACCGTATCCAGCAACTCTCGCACGCCCAGCTCTGGGCTGGGCAGCACCAGTGGATAATCTAGACATTCACTAAATCTGAGCTCAGGTTTGCCAGCCAGGGGGTGCTGCCGACTCATAATAGCCATCACCGGTTCTGCCACCATCACCAGCGGAAGTATGTCTGAACTCAGTTTGGGAAGTACCACAAGGGCCAGATCGGCCTCATAGGCAACCAATGCGGCTACCGACTGCTGCCTGCTGACAATATGGACGCCAAATGAAACGGCTGGGAAGCGTTCGCGAAATCGATTGATCTGTGCCGGCAGGAAACGGGTAGCCAGGGCCTGGCTTGCAACGATCTCCACCCGTCCCCGCCGCAACCCCTTCAGCCCCTCGATTTCCGAGCGCACACGGTCGACGTCCGCCAGATTGCGCCGCACGTAACCAAGAAAAATCTCCCCTGCCGCAGTCAGGCGCATTCCCTTGGCGTGACGCTCGAAAATTGCGACGTCCAACTCTTCCTCGACTTGCTGAACCCGCCGGTCAAGCGCCGAAGGCGTGATGTGGAGGCTCTCGGCGGCGCGTCTGATCGACCCGGCGCGTACGACGGCATCGATGTACTCGAACAGGCGAAGGTGTTTCATGCTCGTTTCCTGTGTTGCGTTTTTTCGAACACTATACCTATAAAATAGCAATAGCACGCATCATTGGTCCGGCGTAGTCTCCATGATAAGCATTCAGGAGACAGTTTATGAAGCCCCGGCAACACGCAGACTCTTGTTCGATTCACTCCAGTGCGCATTCGGTTTCCTGTGCCAACCTGGTGCACTTGCGCGGCTTGGTGCGACCAATGCAGTTCCAGGCTGAACCGGTCCCGGTACAGGTTGACTTGTCCCGCTCCGCGCTGGTTGTGGTGGATATGCAGAACGATTTTTGCCACCCCAGGGGCTGGTTCTCCCTGAGTGGCACCGATGTTGCCTATGCAAGAGCACTGATTCCGGTTTTAAGAGCGGTAATGACGTCTGCCCGTCACCAGGCTATGCCGGTTATTCACCTGCACTGGGGCGTGCGCCCGGACTGTCTGGAAATGCCACTGGGAAATTTGCGTTTGGCAACGCGTTTTGGCGCTCGCACCGGCTACGGCGAAACGCCACCCGGAGGACTGGGGCCGGCATTGGTGGCGGGGAGCTGGGGTGGCCAGGCAATCGCGGAACTGGCGCCGGAAGAGGGTGACATCATTGTTCACAAAAACCGTTTCAGTGGCTTTTGGCACAACGAGCTGGACGCCATCCTGCGTCGGCTGGACATCAGCACCTTGTTCTTTGCCGGTATCAATACAGAACGCTGCGTGCTGGCAAGCATGCAGGACGCCACCTTTCTTGGCTACGACGTGCTGTTGATCGAAGACGCAGCGGCATCACCCGCGCCGCTAGCTTCGACTCAGGCTGCACATGAACTTATTCGCCAGATTTACGGCTTCACTCTGTGTGCCTCCGATTTTATCCAACCTTCCGGCATAAGCAACGCCCCGGAAACACACGGAGACTGAGCCCATGAACGATCAACGCCTGCTCTGGCGTGGCAGTCGGTCAAGCGCTCCAGTTTTGACTGACATTGTCTGAATTTTACTGAGGAACAAAGAATGCGTCTTGAGTTGAAAAACAAGGTGGTGCTGATTACCGGGCCGGCCAAGGGCATGGGCGAGTCCATCACTCGGGCTTTCGCCGGGGAGGGCTGCCGGCTGGCGCTGCTCGCCCGGGATATCGACGCCGTGGCCGCCCTTGCGGAAAGCTTGCGGGCGCAATCAACAGAGGTGCTTCTGATCCCCTGTGACATCACCGATTCAGCCCAGTGTGTTGCAGCAGTGAGCGCTGCCTGCGAGGTTTTTGGAATCGTCCATGTGCTGGTCAATGTGGCCGGGGGCTCTGGTCCCATCGGTAAGACCGGCGCAGAGACCACGGCCGAAGAGTTTGACGAAATCGTGCGCCTGAATATGACCGGGTGCTTTAACACGATCCGGGCTGTCCTGCCGGGAATGATCGAGCAGCAAGAAGGCAAGATCGTGAACATCGGTGGCACCTTCGGCATGCGCGGTAAGTCGGGACGCATGGCTTATTCCGCCTCCAAATGGGGCCTGCGGGGAATGACCAAGAGCTTCGCTCTGGAGGCAGGTCCACACAACATCAACGTGAATATTGTTGCACCCGGCATGGTGGATGGCCCGCGTTTTCGCACAAAAGTCTGCCTGGAAATGGCCGGGCGGCTGGGCATCAGCGAGGAGGAAGCGGCGCGACGACACAGTGAGGATTATGCGTTGCGCCGGGTCTCCACGGCGAATGACGTTGCCAACGCTTGCCTCTTTCTCGCCAGCGATTGCTCGCGCCAGATAACGGGCGTTGATCTGCCAGTGGACGGTGGCTGGGCCTCACTCTAACGAAAACTCTTATGACGGGAACTCTTATGACAGGAACTCTTATGACAGGAACTCTTATGACCTCTGCAGTCACGGCCGATCTGGTGATTACCGGCGGCACGATTGTTACTCACGAAACCACAATCCGTGCGGCCCTGGCCATACGAGACGGCGTCATCGTCGCTATTGGCGACGAAGAGTCCATGCCTGCTGCCAAGGAAACACTGAATGCCGATGGCATGTATTTGTTGCCCGGTGCCATCGACGTTCACGTGCACTTTCGCGACCCTGGCTACACCCACAAGGAAACTTGGGAGACTGGCACTGCAGCTGCCGCAATGGGCGGCGTTACTACGGTGTTTGATATGCCCAACACCAATCCGCCCACTGGCACGCTGGAGGCATTGCAGCAAAAGCTGGCTCTAGCGGACCAACAGGCCTATGTGGATTTTGGTATCTACGGGCTGCTTGGGGCAGAAAATATCGACGAGCTGCAGGACCTGGCCGAAGGCGGCATCATCGGTTTCAAGTGCTTCATGGGTAATACCTTCGGTAACCTGCCGGCACCGTCCACTGGCGCCATGCTCGAAGCCTTCGAGCGCGTGGCGCCCACCGGGCTGCGCGTGTCCCTTCATGCGGAGACGGCTTCGGTCATGGCCTGGCGTTACGAGCGGCTGCGGGCCGCGGGGCGCAATGATCCGCTAGCGCACATCGCCGCGCGGCCCGCAGTGGTTGCCATTGAGGCAGTGTCTCGGGCTGCCATACTTTCCGAATGGACCGGCACTCGCGTCCATGTTCTGCACGTCTCCTCCGCCGATGAGTTGCGGCCTCTGCGCGAGGCCAAGCAGCGCGGTGTGGACATCACCTGCGAAACCTGTCCCCACTACCTGTTACTGAACACCGATGACTACGACCGGCTCGGAAGCCTCATCCGGGTTAATCCGCCGGTTCGTGAAGCCACGGATTCGGCGGCAATCTGGGACGGCATTCGCGACGGTACGGTGGACATGATTGCCACCGATCATGCACCTCATACGCCGGAAGAAAAGTGTAACGACAACATCTGGAAGGCCGATTGTGGTTTCCCCGGTGTGGAAACGCAGATGCCCCTCATGCTGACCTCGGTGAACAATGGCCAGATCAGCATCCATGATTATGTGCGGTTGACGGCCGTATCCCCGGCCCGCGCCTGGGGACTTTACCCACGCAAGGGCGCTCTGATCCCCGGCTCCGACGCCGACATCGCCATTGTCGATATGGCCCGAAAGACGACTATTCGGGAGTCAGAACTGCACTCGACCAGCGCCCGTATTTCTCCCTATAACGGCTGGGAGGTAACCGGCTTGCCGATTCACACGCTGGTGCGTGGTCGGTTCGTGATGCGTGATCGCCAGCTTGTCACCGAAGCACGGGGTCACGGCAGAACGGTCAAGCCGTTGCAGAAAATGCCTCCTGCCCGCGTGACCAATGCTGACAAAACCCTTGCCGCTGAACTTGCAAAGGCGCCTGCAAAAGGACGCAATGAGTTATGAATACATCGCCACTCACCTTTGCCAAAGCAGCCTGGGAGCAAGAGCACCACGAGGTGCCGAAAATCGAAGCCGTCAAGCTGGAGAACGCGGAGGTTGTTTATGGAAGTGGCAAAAAGACAATTCAGGCGCTTGCGCCTACCTCCATGACTATTGAGCAGGGCGAATTCGTCGCCCTGGTCGGCCCATCCGGCTGCGGTAAATCGACAATTTTGAAGCTTGTCAGTGGGTTGCTTCCCGCAACCCACGGGCATGTACATGTCGGCGGCCGCGAGGTCGGGGCAAAAAGGATCGGCGTGGGAATGGCGTTCCAGAACCCTACGCTGTTGCCCTGGCTAAGTGTGCGCAAGAACGTAATGCTGCCGTTGAAAATCGTTCCACCCTTCCGCGACCGCTATCAAAAAGAGCGCAACGGTGAGTTCCGGGACCGGGCGGAATCCCTGCTGGAGAAGGTCGGGCTGGCCGGTTTTGGCGACAAGCAACCCTGGGAATTATCCGGCGGCATGCTGCAGCGTGCATCTCTCTGTCGTGCGCTGATCCATGACCCGGCGATGCTGCTTCTAGATGAACCCTTCGGCGCCCTGGATCAGTTCACCCGTGAAGAACTTTGGGACACGCTGCAGAGCCTTTGGCAGGAGACCAAGCCGACCGTTCTGCTAGTGACCCATGACCTGCGCGAAGCCGCCTATCTGGGAACGCGGATCTGTGTCATGAGTCCGCGCCCTGGCCGGATTCTGGATGATCGTGAAGTCCAACTGCCACGACCACGCACCATCGATATGACGTTTTCGCAGGAGTTCGTTAGCCTCACCCAGCAAATGCGGCAGTTGATAACCCACACACGACTGGATCTGCCAAAGGAGAAAAGCTGATGGAAATTTCTGCTCAGTTTCGTCAGAAGCTTGCTTCCGGCGCGCTCATTATTGGGTTCTTCCTGGTCTGGGAAGTTTTTTGTGTCGTCTTTTCTATTTCGGAAATCGTGCTGCCTCGGCCAAGCCAGATCATGGCAACGCTGATTGATCGGTTTCCGGCATTGATGCCCCATATGATGCAAACGCTTGGTACCACACTGGCCGGATTTGCACTCGGCGTCAGCTCTGGGTTGCTGATCGGCGTCATCGTCGGCTCTTCGCGCATGGCCTACGATACGGTGTACCCGTTGCTTGTCGGCTTCTCTTCGATTCCCAAGGTGGCGGTTGTTCCCATTTTCGTGCTTTGGTTCGGCAGCGGCACGCTACCGGCTGTGTTGACTTCTTTTGTGATATGCATCTTTCCGGTTGTTGTTAATGTGGCTACGGGCCTTGCAACGACTGAACCGGAACTTGAAGACGTGCTGAAGGCGCTTGGTGCCAAACGCCGCGAGATTCTCTGGAACGTGGGTTTGCCGCGAACCATGCCGTATTTTTTTGCATCGCTGAAAGTGGCCATAACCTTGGCTTTCGTCGGTACCGTGCTGGCCGAGACCATTGCCTCAAATCGCGGCATTGGCAACGTCATGATGATTGCTACCTCTACGTTTGATGTTCCACTGGTATTCGCCGGACTGTTTTTGCTGGCTTTTCTGGGCGTGATTCTTTACGTGATTTTTACCCTGATTGAGCGGCAAGTGACGGGCTGGGCTACGCGCAAGTCTGATCTTCCAACTGCTTAATCATCATTCTGAAGCCATGAGGAGCTACACCATGAAATTTCATCACCTCGCCATAAAAGTTGTTGCAGCCGCAACCATGCTGATGTCGTTTAGCGCCGCTGCGGATCTGACGAAAATTAATTTTACGCTGGACTGGCGAATACAGGGCGTGCATGCCTGGTATTACCTGGCCGACGAGCTCGGTTATTTCGAGGAAGAGGGGTTGGATGTGCAAGTCGATCAGGGCGAGGGGTCCGCCGCGACTGTCAGTCGCATCATGTCAGGCGCCTATGATGCCGGCTTTGGCGACATGAACGCTATTATCCAGAATGCAGCCATTCATGAGGGCAAAAACCCTGTCATGGTCTATCAGGTCTACAATCAGCCACCATTTGCCGTGCTGACCCGGTCTGATGGTCCCATAAAGTCCATCAAGGACCTCGAAGGGGCTAATCTGGGTGGTCCCGCAGGAAGTGCTGCCACCGTACTTTTCCCCGTCATGGCTAACGCTGCGGGAATCGACGTCGACACCATCGAAATCACTAATGTTGCCTCTAGCCTTCAGGAACAGTTGTTAAACAATGGCACGGTCGACGGTTCACTGGTATTCAACGTCACCAGCTACATGAATTTGGTATCTCAGGGGCTGGATCCCGAAGAAGACTTTACCTGGTACCGCTTTGGTGATTATGGGGTAGAGATCTATTCTAACGGCGTCATGGTCTCGCCTGAGCTAATAAAGGAAAAGCCCGAAGCCGTTGCAGGGCTTGTTCGTGCCATAAACCGGGCGTTCCACGAAGTGCGCGCAGATCCAGCGGCCGCCATGAAGGTACTGGTGAGCGTGGAAGGTTTTCTGGACGCTGACGCCGAGGCCAAACGCCTGCAGTTTGCCATGGACAACCTGATTGTTTCTGACGAGTCTAGCAAGATCGGCATCGGGGCGGTCGACCCTGAGCGTCTTGGCCGGTCCATTGACACCATCGTTAAACTCTATGATCTGAAAAGAACGCCAACCGTCGATGAGGTGTTCTCAGCCGACTTTTTGCCGCAACGAGATAAACGCGAACTTTAAGCAAGGGTCACGGGCAGGATCAGGCCGGTTTTTTGCCGGCCCGATTCAAATCAGCGAATAAAGGAAAGGCGCCATGCAAACACAGGCCATCACAGTTTCCGATGCCCTTTTGGGGTCAGATTTTATAACCCATGGCGCAACTCGTGTGCAGGTGGTGGACGGCTTCATTCAGTCCGTCACAAGCGATGTTGCGAGCGAATCAGGGCCGCGGCGTTTATTGATGCCGGCATTCGCCAACGCCCACGACCACGGTAGGCCGTTGTCCACAACGTCTTTTGGCGCAGGCGGCAAGCCTCTGGAAACCTGGTTGCTGCGTCTGGCCGCCATTCCGTCAGTCGATCCATATCTTGCTGCCGTCGCCGCTTTGGGCCGAGCGGCCGAGGGTGGTTGTGCGGCGGTAATGATCCATTGCACCCGGCCTCAAGGCCTGACACCGCTGGCCGAAGAAGTCGAGGCGGTTGCCCGTGCAGCAACCGATGTGGGCGTGAGGCTGGCGTTCGCGGTGGCCCTGCGGGACCGCAACCCGGTGGTTTATGGCGATGAAACGCCTGTGGTAAAGGCCCTTCCGCCCCAGGCAAGAGAGGTGCTGGGGCGCTATTTCAGAACGCCTTCGCAATCCTGGCGTGAACAACTGGCGCTGGTGGATGACATTGCGACAAAACTGGGCGGCGGTAACGTGAATGTTCAGTACGGTCCTACGGGCGTCCAATGGTGCTCCGATGAAATGTTAGCGGGTATTGCCGAGGTCTCGGCATCCACCGGCCGGCGGGTTCATATGCATTTGCTGGAGACACGTTATCAGCGCGAGTATGCCGATCGCTTATACCCTGGTGGGGTGGTGCGTTATCTGCATGACATCGGCCTGCTTTCCCCGAGGCTGACACTGGCACACTGCGTCTGGGCGCGACCGGACGAACTGGCATTGATCGCTGAATCTGGTGCCACCATTGCGGTCAACACCAGCTCGAATCTGCATCTTCAGTCTGGCATTGCGCCTTTGAGAAGAATGTTGGATAGCGGCTGTCGGGTAGCGCTTGGGCTCGATGGTTGCGCCCTTGACGAAGATGACGACGCGTTGCGAGAAATGCGTCTGGGAGCGCTTTTACACGCTGCACCGGGATTTGGCGATTCAACCCATCGCGGGCAGATGTTACGCGCTGCCACGGCCCACGGACGTGCTTCGCTGGGTCTGGCCGGAACCGGCAGTATTGCCCAAGAAGAGCCGGCTGACTGGATAACACTGGATCTGGATCATTTGGATCGCGATGGCATCCTGCGGGTCGACCCGCAGGATCTCCTATTCGCCAGGGCTACCAAGACACATCTGGACGAAGTAGTGGTCGCCGGCAAGACCATCGTGCAACGCGGAAAACTGGTCAGTCTGGATCTTGATCAAGTGCAGGAAGAGCTGCGTGACCGATTTCGTCGAGCGTTGTCCGAGCGCTCCGATTTCTGTGCCTCTTGGCCGGAAATCGAGAGCGCGGTTACCCAGTATTATCACGAACGTGCGGGCTGCTGTTGAGTCGCCCCCTGCGCGAACTTATCCGTTACGAACGATCAGTGCTAGGGGGCCGCCGCCATTAGGGCCTTGATGCTCCGCGCCACCAGACACAAACAGCCGGGTGTCGCCCAGCCGGCCGGCGAGCACCCCGCCCACCAATGCCCGGGCGTGACGTGATGCGTTGATGTCGCTGTCATCACTCATGACATGACGGCTGCCGCGTATGCTGCCGCAGGCGGAGGGTTCGGCCTTAACCAGCAAACCTACGAGTCGGGCGGACGTTAGCTCCAGGGCCTCTCCCTCCGGCGTACTGGCCATGGCCCGGTCGACCGCCAGGACATCCAAGGCATCCTCCATTACGGCATGGCCGATACGGTATTCGGGGTCCCAGCCGGGGGCATTGCCCAGTACCAGAACCTCATTGCGCATCAGTTCTATGCCGGCAGAGGTGCTGGCCCGTGTGGAATACAGCGACCAGTCGCGGCAGATCTGCTCATCCCGGACCGCACCATCGGGTAACTCTCCGAGTGCGGCGGCCACGCCAAGGGCCGAAGCACCACGGGAGTAACCCATGGATTCGTAAGTGTCATGGCAAACCACGATGTGGCCCCGTGCGGCGGCATCGTTGATGCGGGCAGCCGTCAGCAGCGGGCATTTGATCTGCACATAATGCACATCCTCGATACGTTGGATACCGGCGCTGGCCATGGCCTGCAGAACCGCCTCTAGAGTCAGGGATGCCTGGGTACTGCGGCCGATTTCTTCCGGCCTGAAGTCGCGGGTGAAGGCGACGCCGGCGGCAAGGCCGGGAATGCTGCCGGTATGGGCGGGTTGGCTGCTGTTGGCCTCAAATACCAGCAAATGGGGGCTGAGGCCGCCTTCGGTGCCACCGGACATTACAAAGGCGATGCGCTCGCCAACCTGAGCCTCTGTCAGCGCCAGCTGGCGGGCGAAAAAGGATCGCAGCGTGCCCGAGGCGAAGGCCCGGGTAAAGTCGTTGACACAGCCATTACCCTCGGTCTTGCCCAGTACAGCGATCACCCGGGCGGGGTCTATCTGGCGGCGATCGATGGCTCTGGCAAGCGCCGTCACATCATCGGGAGCGCTAGTGGCCAGGCGAGTTACACGTGTTTTCATAGTCTCGTTACCTTTTCAGACCTAGGGTTGTTCAGAAGCAGGGCTGCTTCTGAACGAGCGTCGGTAACGGTCAGCCCAGCTCGAAAGTGACATCCTGAGCACCGTCCCACAGGGTTTTTAGGCCTAGCGCGCGCAAATTCTCACTGCCTTGGGTGATGGTGAGGAAGTGATTGCCAGCGAGCTGGCCGAGTTTGCTGGAGAAGCAACAGGCGCCGTAGGCCACGATGATTTCGGTTTCGCTGTAGCCTCCGGGGTAAAACAGAATGTCCCCGGCCGAAGGGTGGCTGGTGTGATTTTCGAAGCCGATCGGCGTGCCTGCGCTGGTGAGTTGATAGTCGCCCAGTGGCACCCAGCAACCCTCGCCGCTCCAGCGTACGTGAATGAACTTCTGCCGATAGGGCAGGAGCTGCAGAAAGGCTGCCAGGGTTTCGGGCGCATTGGGATGTGCTTCGGCAAGAAATTCAAAACCGCCTGTCGTAATTTTGATTGTTGTCATGCTGTTTCTCTGTCTGTTTCTCTGTCTGTTTCGGGTTCTGACCCGGGCGCATGTCAGGAACCCGAGCAGGCTCAGAGCTTGCTGGGGCGCGCGTCGCGCGGGGGTAGGAAGCTGCGGTCAAAAATTTGCTTAATGGTTGGGGTATTGCCCAAATTATTGGCAGAGACCACTGTGTCGATGTTCTTTTTCAGGCGTGCATCATCCACGTTGCCCAGGCCAACCTTGGCTATTTCTGGGTGGCTCATGTCGTTGCGCATGGTGGTGAGCATCTTGTCCATTTCCCGTTCGCGGTCGAGCAAGGGCTCGCGCTTCATTAAGGCATCAATGGCTTCTTCGGGATTGGCAATGGCATCTTGGATGGCTTGATTCAGCGCGGCCACGAAGCCACGCACGGCTTCCGGGTTGTTTTTGATGAAGTCTTGTGAGAAGAAAACGGCATTTGAGTACAGGTCCATGCCGTGATCGCCGTAGCGGATGAACCGCAGTTCTTTCTTGGGGTCCAGACCCATGCCCTTGGCGCTGAAAGTTATGGTGGTGATGTAACCTAGGGCAGCCTCTATCTCGCCGCGCATCAACAGCTGCTCACGCAGGCTGGGGGACATGTTGTTGATTGTTACCTTTGACTGATCAATGCCCGCCAGCTCAGCAAAGGCCGGGAACAGTTTGAGGGCCGCATCATTGGCCGGCGCGCCAACCGTTTTGCCTTCAAGGTCTGTGGGCTTGGTAATGGGGCTGTCAGCCTTGACCGCGATCACGAACGGGGGCGTATTGTAGATCATGTACACGCCCACAGGGGCAAGCTCGGGCTGAGTGGCGGCTAATTGGATCAGGGCATTGGTATCGCCGAAGCCGGCGTCATAGCTGCCCGAGGCGACTTTGGGGATGGAGGCGGCAGAACCTGAGCCCTGGTCGATGGTGACATTCAGTCCTCGCTCCTTGAAGTAGCCCTTTTCCTCTGCAAGAAAAAACCAGGCCTGGGCACCTTCGTACTTCCAGTTCAATACCAAATCGATATCGGTGTCGGCGAGGGCCGGGGAGGAGCCAGCGAACGCCAGCCCCAAGCTTAGTATGGCGGTAACAAGATGTTTCCGGATACGTGATTGATTCGAAAATATAGCCATGATCGAGATTCCTTCGGGTGTGTTACGAGCGAAAGTTGAAGCTCAGCGGCCGTGGCAACAGAGCAGTGATGCTATTCAATAAGAAAATGACTGGCACGAGCATCTTGGTCGGGTGAGGACGTACTGCAGGCATCCTTATATATTCACGCCAGTGCTTTTGTTGTTTATGCCAGCTCCTAATCTTCACACACCACTTTCAAAGCAGTCGGCATGCCATTTGCGTGTCTGAATAGCCGCTTTATTGCGAGCATTGTGTTGCCGTACCGGCAACAATCAGTCTTGTCGCCATGGCCGGAGCGCATTCTCCCTCTATAGCAAAGGGGAAACTCGGCGCACAGGTGACGGTGGCAAGTTCGATGGCCGGCGGGGCGGGCTTGCGGAACCGGGGTCTGGATCGCACCAGCGGAGAGCAGTCTGCCCGCAAATGTTGCATAAACTCCAAGGACGTTGCTTGTCCACAGCAGCGGCTTGACACCGGTAAAATCGCTATGACGGGCTCTCAAAGCCGCCGCCTTCGCAAAGGAATCAGCCTTGAATCATCTCCGTTTCTTGCAGTACCTAGACGAAGTTGCCCGTGTGGGCTCGATCCGCCAGGCAGCCGAGAGGCTGCACGTGGCGCCCTCAGCAGTGAATCGCCGTATTCAGGACCTGGAAGCCGAGCTGGGAACTCCGCTGTTCGAACGTCAGCCTCGAGGGATGCGGTTGACGGCTGCCGGGGAATTGTTTGTTCAGTACATCCGCAGCCGTGCGGCACACCTGGAACAGGTGCGTTCCGAGATCGAAGACCTGCAGGGCCTGCGCCGTGGTTGCGTGCGTATCGTGGCGAGCCAGGCAGCCGCTGCAGCCTTTTTGCCGGAGCGGATTGCCGGCTTCAGGAAGAAACATCCTCTGGTTGAATTTCAGGTTCAAGTGGCTGATCACAGCCAGGCGCTGGAGTCACTGCGCACTTTCGAGTCGGACCTGGCCCTGATTTTTCACCTCGACCCCGAAACGGATATCATGCGCCTGGATGAACTGGCGCAGCCGCTGTGTCTAGTCATGCATCGTGATCATCCGCTTGCGGCTCAAGATGGCCCTGTCAAGTTACGGCAATGCCTGGACTATCCGTTGGTCCTTCCCGACTCGGATATTGCCGGGCGGCAGTTGCTGGACGCTTTCCTCGCCCGCCGATCCATCAAGCTCAAGCCGGTGATGAGAAGCAACAGCTTCGAGTTCCTGTTGGGTTATCTGCGCTATGAGCAGGCGTTGACCTTTCAGATAGAAATTGGCGTCACGCCCGAGGCCGGCGAACTTGTCAGCCGGAAAATACAGGATCGCGGTTTTCCCTCCGCCAATCTGGTGCTGGCCTCTCTGCGGAATCGCCAGTTGCCGGTAGTGGCTTATACTTTTGCGGAATATCTGAGCAGCACCTTCGCGCAATTCGGGCGTGTCCGGGCAAAATGACAGATCTGTCTTTTTTGCGTAATTAGGTGAATGGTATTACGCGTTTAATATGTGGCTAGGCCCAAATGGTGGCTTTGGTTTAGCGGTGATAGTTAAGCAAGCAAGGGCTAGCTTAGTTGTCATAATGGGCACTCAACGTGAGCAAATGGGTAGCATTTTTCTGTGTCCTAATTGCTTTGTGCCAAAGCAGTGCAGTGGTCAAAATTATAGTGGCATGAAAATACATTTCAAATTCATGGACACACCATGGACACAAATTGGGCACAGGAAATTAAAAAGGCCCTACGCTTTCGCGTAAGGCCTTTTTAAAAATATGGCGCGCCCGACAGGATTCGAACCTGTGACCACTGCCTTCGGAGAGCACCGCTACAGTGCGTTTGTAAGAGGGTTTAATCGTCCTAAATCTGGAAAATCAAATACTTAATCCAAATCCCGGTGCAATAAAAAATCCCTATTTATCAGTATTTTGACCGATTAGCACCGATTTTGGGCACAAGGCTGATAGGGCTTCGTTGTCCGGAAATAGGACATTTGATCGGTGCCCAAGGCTGTCCTCGGAGCTAGTTGTTAGGATTTTACGCCTTGGAGAGTGGTTCGCAACTGTTAGGTAATGAGTGTCCGGAATTCGGACATCCAAGGATTCGGTGAGTGCAGTATGTGGTTGTGTTGAATTAACAATAACGGGCTAATAGCCCACCCAGAAAACATCGGGTTAATCGCAACCCAATAAACCATGGAAGGCTGACATGATCGGAAAACATGAAAAGAGCAGCGGCCAAGAGTTCCGGCTTACGTCACCCTGAGATGGCCGATGGTAGTGATACCAAAATTGGCCGTCGTGGTTTTATCCAGTTTTCCTGGATAGCAACACTGATAGGCGCTGGGTTATTTCCGGCATGGAGTAACTGTTGGGAGCATCGGGTTGAGATTCCTTATGCGGGAATCAGCAGTTGCGTCCGTTCAGGCGCCAGCCTATCGTAAAGCAGATATGACCCGGACGGGAGTTTACCTATGACTACCCATCATGCCATGGCGGGAGGGGCACCGCGATTGCGTTTATTGATGCTCCTCGTGCTGTCGCTTCTACTCACCGCCTGCGGCGATTCGCCGCCTCGCTATCAACCTCTGGCGCATGGCTCGGTGGTACTGGCATTCGGGGACAGCGTTACCCACGGCACCGGAGCCGGAAAGGGCGAAGACTTCCCCTCACTGCTGTCAAGGTCAACCGGCTGGAAGGTCGTCAATGCCGGCGTGCCGGGTGACACCGCCAGTGAAGCCCGTGGACGCATCGCGGGATCGCTTCAGAAACATGAGCCAGACTTGGTGATTGTGGAACTGGGCGGTAATGATTTTCTGCGGCGGCAGTCTGCCAGTCAGGTAAAGGAGCATCTTCGAGAAATTGTTACCGCCGTTCGCCGGTCCGGAGCCGTGCCTGTGCTGGTAGCGGTACCAGAGTTCTCGGTGTTCGGCGCCAGTGTGGGCAGCCTCTCAGACTCGCCCATCTATGAGGAATTGGCCGAAGAAGAGCTCATCCTGGTGATCGACGATATTTTCTCTGAGGTGCTTTCTGACGAGGGCCTTCGGGCAGACCGTATTCACCCCAACGCCAGGGGCTATCGCCAGATGGCTCGCGGCATTGCTGAGGCGCTCACTGACGCGGGCCTGAAATCTCAGATAGCTCCGTAAGAGAGTGACTTACAGATCCATTAAGACACAAAGTGTTTCTGCAATGGGGGCGGAAGTTACACAGCTTGGTTTACAGGTTTATGAACATCGAACATCTTTGTTGCCTGCGGCTGCGTGGATTGGGGTCAGGTCAGCAGCCCAATGTTCGCTTTAGGACTCGACCTGACCTGGATTACGATTGCGAAGCGGCCATTTTATGGTTTCACTAACACTCATCCCTCTTGCACCACAAACCACCCCAGACATCCCATTGCAGCAAGACGGTCGAAACAGCTGAGAACCCCTCACATCGTTGAAAGGAAAAGCACATTCAGCCAGACTGGCTGTGAGCAAATTGAACGAGGGAGAATTTAGAATGATGAAGGTTGGAGTTTTAGGCTTTTTGGTCCTGATGTTTGCAAGCTCAGTATCGGCGCAAAGCACTTATTGCGATGATTTTGGAAACTGCTCTGGTGGCGGAGTAAACACCTACACGGACGACTTCGGAAACACGTCCGGAACTGTCGGAGAAAGATCGTATGATACCTACAAAGATGATTTCGGCAACACGTCCGGGTCGATTGGAAACGAGAGCATCAACACGTATTCCGATCAGTTTGGGAATACAACGGGAACAATGGGCGGCGACTCAGTAAATCTTTATACCGATGAATTCGGAAACACGACCGGCACTATCGGGGGAGAGAGCGTGAACTGCTACACCGATGGCTTCGGGAACACCAGTTGCTAGTGAACAGTCGCAACTTCCAACGATAAAGACGGCCGTAGAGCCGGCTTTATTATTCATGAAGCAGCGATAAGACTGGTTTGTTGCCGCCAGAGAGCGGCCTGAACAAATTATTTCTGTCGACCTTTGACCTGCCCCCAATCACTGAAGCATTTGCTGCTTATTAATGTCGGTTAATTTACGTCCCCACTGTCAAGAGGTCTCAGAGCTAGACTAGTTAGCCGTTTCCATCGCTCTAAAAGGACCGCTTTTATCAGTCGTTTGGCATTATTCAATCGACTCGCCCTTCGCAATTCTCCGTCATGTTCTGACTCCGCTTCGTTTTGAGCAGCTTCAAATTTCGATGTGCTCAGAAAGCTCAAGAGCATCATCAATCTCGACGCCCAGATATCGCACAGTGCTTTCAAGGCTTCTGTGTCCTAATAGTATCTGAACCGCTCTGAGATTCTTGGTCTGACGATAGATTAGCGCGACCTTGGTGCGTCTCATCGAATGAGTTCCGTAAGCCGTGCTGTCCAACCCAATACTGCAAACCCACTTTTTCACCAAACGCCCGTAGTGCCTCGTATTGATATGATCTTTGCGTCGGTAGCTGCTGGGGAAAAGATAGTCGAGGGAACAGAGATTTTTCAGTTTGATCCACGCCGCGAGAGCGTCCCGCGTTTTGGCTGTTATTTCGAAAGAGACAGGTCGTTTGGTTTTTTGCTGAACAATTTTCGCTCTAGACACTATTTCTGTGCCGCGCGCGATATCGCTAACCATTAGCTTTACCAGGTCACATCCACGCAATTTGCTATCAATAGCCAAGTTAAAAAGGGCGAGATCTCGCACCTTGTGCGCCATGTCCAGTCTCACTCGTATCGACCAGACCTCTTCAGGTTTCAGCGGGAGTTTCTGACCTATAAGCTTTCCTTTGTTCCAAGGTTCTCGCGTAAATACGAACTCTGATAATGACATGTTGGCCACCCTCCTGAGCAAGCGGAGTCTACTCAAAGTATGGCCCGCTTTTCACCACGCTGCCCGTTTTGAGACGAACGGTAGATAGCTCGATTACAGTAGGAAAGGTACGCAAAAATTCGGAAAGTCTGTTGTTAGAGGCCGGTGCAGTCGCCGAGGCTTTGTTCTCAAAGCGGACCTTTCTTACGGTGCCGCGACTGACCGTTTCACCACAGAATCAAGCCAGAGTAAAAGATCCGCTCCTAAACAAAAGCGAACATTGGGTTCGGCTGAAGCGAAGAAGAGCGACATTCGCGACTCAACATTACTAAGCTGAAAACGGTAAAGCCAGAGGGGAGCAGGTCAATTGGCATATCAAGCGTCCCCAAATACTGAGTCTGGCACCCAGGCCGAATTTCCGATGGTGTCAGGATTACCGAGCAAGCAGGCGATACACTGGAGTCCCACGGCCAGCCAAACTATGGGTTTAAGAGCAATCGCCTAGAGCAGTGCCTGCCTCTCAAAAGAAAAGCTTGAATTCTAGTAGAATTAACGTGGCGAAGAGTCGTCCTTATCGTTTGAAGGCGTATTTACGCTCTCGCTCTTCGAATGCAAGTTGTCCCCCCTCCAGGACCTCACAGATATGCTCTTTAATGCCGAATTTCTTAAGCAATGAAGGCGCATCTGGTTCGAAGAACGTGCACTCCATGGCGCCGGAAACATATTCGAACCTAAATTGCTCGTTTTCCATGTCATGCTGCTGGCCAGCCTGATTCGCGACAATAACGCATTCGGAATCTGTGGATACAACCATATTAGCGTTGTGAGTGACCATGATGATTTGTCTTTTCTCTTTCCTTTCCCTAATAAAGTCACAGAGCTCATTATAAACTGTGCGGTTATCTAAATTATCTTCAGGTTGATCTATAAGTATGGGGTGAGAAGAATTGCTCAAGTGTAGTATGAGATGGAGAAGCACCAGTCCGCGCTTACCGGGCGACATGCTGATAATGTCGTCATTTTTATAAAGCAAGTTAAAAGATATGTAAAAGCAATCCTGAAGTAGATTTCTAAGGATTAGCTCCTCGTCCGCACTCTTCCGGACTTTATGGACGATCTTGGAGAAATCTCGAATCTTCTCGCTCAGGGTGAATATAGAGTCTAAATGCGTGTATTTTGAGTAAATATAATTGTTTTCACTATCAATTGAGTCGCCCAGAATACTTGCTAGGCTTCCTCTGGCATCAAAACAGTTTATGAAAGAATCGAAACTGTTGTGATCGAATTCCAGACTAGCTTGAAGCGTTATATTTTCATTTTCGATCTTCGCAGCACCGTTGAAATGCGCCTCTATTTCACTGTATGCGTCAAACAACTGCTCATACAGGGCTTTAAGCTGATCGGAAGCTGCTTTCCCTTGTTCGAAAGTGCTTTTGACCTTCTTGTCTGCTTCTTGAATCGAGCTAAGCTTAGTTTCTTCCCGTTTTTGCGCCGCTAAAAGCTCCTTTAATTCTTTTTGGCTTTTTACTTTAGACGAGAATTTTTCAAGGTTTTTCGTGGTATTTATAATTCTTGCATCCAGCGCGCCTATTAAGCTATTGGCACGGCGTATGTTCTTTCCCGCTTCTATTGGCAGGCCATCAATGATTTTCTGAATCTTAGCCAGTGTTATTTGAACAAGGCGGCTTCCAGTGTGAAACTGTTTTCTTTCTGACTCTTCAAAATTTGTCATAAGAGCTACGTTTCTGAACGAATCTTCCATCTCTCTTGCTAATTCATTTTGTAGCTCAGTGTGTATTTCAATATATCTTAAAAGAGACGATCGCCTTTTTTCGCTAAGTGACAATCTGTCGCTAAGCTTTTTATAAAGCTTGCTTTCTTCAGGAGTAAAACCTGATAATTGCTTCATGTTTTCTATTTTTTCTTTTATTTTTTTTATTTCATTATTTACCGAATTCTCAGCTCCAATTTTTTCCTTCTCGCCCTTTTCTTTTGCATACTTGTGTCTGAGGGATACAAGTTTTGTAACTTGTGTGCTGATGCTTTCATTTAACGAATCACATTTTTTAAAAAGCTCTTCAGCATCTAACTTTATTTCCCTGTCTTGATATAGAATTTCAAGTACAAGCTCGTTTAGTTGATCTCGGCCATTTTCCTCAGCTAATTTGTTTATATATAGCTGAGGTATGTAAGTTATTGGACGACGTTCGTTTGTTTCTCTAAAGCTCTGTTTAGTGTTGTCATTCCAAGTGATTTCAAAGTCGAAATTTGAGTCATTTTCAAATTCTGGGTAAATGCTTGCCTTTGCTAGATCACACTTCTTTTCAGTTTCCTCTTTATTTGCCGTTCTTGAAATGTGATAAAGTAGAAGCGATTTTCCTGAGGACTTGCCGCCGATAATCGAATTTAAATCAGGATTTAATTCTATTTTATTTTCAGGAAAAATATTTTTTCCACTGGAATCTTTGAATCGAACAGAGTCTATAACTTCATAGCTTACCTTATCGCCAGGCCAAGTCTCTTGAATTGCGACCCGTGACCTCGGCTCAAATACTACCTGCTTGAGGCCCTCAAAAGTAAGATCAGCCTTTATCCAAGTGTTATTTCCTTCGTCAGGCTCAAAAAGTGTTTCGTAAGCATGTGAATCGGAGCCCCATATACAAGCTTTAGGTAGGCCAAACTCTTTTCTGAAGGAGGCGGGGTTCTGGTGATAATCTCCGAGTAAGAAGCTTCTCGTACGCTTGTTAGATGAGAATATCAGTTGACTCTGTTGAATAAGTGTTTTCCGCGTACCGTGGCCGGCCGAATTCCAGCTTACTCGGCTGAGGTCTTCGTCACAGGGCAAAGCTAACAAGTAATTTTTTTTGAACCTTCCATCTTCGGTGAGCAATTCAGCTATTTCGCTTGTATTGACCGAGGCATTGCAGATTCCTACAGCAAGGGCAGGTTGGCCTCTAAACTCGGGGTGTTCATCAATTAGCCTTTCACCATATTCTATCAAGTTTTCTTTGGTTAAGGGTCTTCTCTCTGCTTTGAAACCTGTTTCAGCGTGAGTTTCAAACTGTATTCTAGATAAAAACTCGCGTTGGATTAATGTGGGAGACAATTCATTGGAAAGGATAACGTGGAAGTTGGTCCGCCTATTCCATTTTAAGTCGACCTCTTTGCCTACTACAAGTTTGTCCAAGCGAAACTCGAGATTTGGGAAAATAGCAATACTCTTAATTTTCTTGATTTCATCCTCATCAAATAGCTCAGCTAGTTTATTGTCGTTGAGCATATAGTCTTCGACTACGGTTTTATAGCCGTCAAGAAGGCAATAGTCGGTCAGGCCAATGGCACTTACATTATGATCTATTGCTGATCGGAAGAGTTTTTTGACGTATTCGTCGACGTCGTCGCCGAACTGGTTGTTCAGAATTGAAAACGGGGTATGGACATGGAGGTCCCACTTTCTCCAAATTGATCCTTTTGAGCAGTTTTTCACATATCCCTCGCAGTCAACCGTAAGAATTACTTTTAATTATCAAACTATCGTATACACAGGTCGGTGCGAATACAAAAAAAATCTGGGCCTTTCGAAAAACCCTTGTACTCAGAGGATTACGTAATTCATGTCAAATGCTGTTTGTAATCATCCCCTAAAATCGACTAGATTTCTCAAAATTGAGTTCGAAGCTGAAGATTCGCTTTGCGACCTCAGCGTACCTTGTTTCCGAATAGCGGACCGGGTAAACCCCTATCTGATAAAGGTCCGCTTTTATCAGAAAGCGGCCAAGATATGGTTTCAATATCACCAATTCTGCCGAACTGATCACCGATCTGCCTCCAAATGGCGGTAGGACGAATAATCAGGTAATCGGAGTGGCCACAATTGATTCACTATGTGACCATAAAGCGGCCAACTTATGGCTCCAAGAACACAGTGAAGCGTAATTCGGCTTAAAGTTATCCCCAAAATTTGGGGAAAAGCCTGTGACTAAAGGTATTGTTCGTAGGTCTTTCCCAGCCGCTCCGGTAGACACACTGAATCGGTCAAAAAACAAACA
>Ga0314771_100072_pt1 | contig 43770 bp, 70 predicted proteins | sample MetaGCB42018_FD_204522 | JGI IMG/M metagenome (GOLD analysis project Ga0314771, IMG submission 204522) | Cryopeg brine microbial communities from Beaufort Sea near Barrow, Alaska, United States - CB4 2018 | ecosystem: Environmental > Aquatic > Marine > Coastal | place: USA: Alaska | collected...
CATGATAAATAAGGCTTCTCGTAATGGGACTTGCTGATTGATTAATGGCAGGTTCTCTGAAGTGGTATGCATTAGATCTTCAACTTGCGTCAATAGCTGCCGCCCAAGTGCACCCGCAGGATGCGATAAGGCAAAATCCTCTGAGGTAAAGTCACGGGCATGTACTAATGCAACTGCCAGCGCGTCTCCTAATGCCAAGGTAGCAGTAGTGCTTGAGGTGGGCGCTAGATTTAGTGGACACGCTTCCTGCGACTTTCCCAGTGTCAGTACAATGTCAGCCGCCCGAGGTAGCATGCCGCGCTGATCACGACTGATACTAATCAGCGGAATACTCAAGCGTTTGACCACTGGCAACAGCATCCTAATTTCATCCGATTCACCAGAATTTGAAATAGCAAGCAGCACATCACCTTTTACCAGCATCCCCAAATCGCCATGACCTGCTTCACCCGGATGCATAAAAAAAGAGGGCGTCCCGGTAGAAGCGAAGGTAGCGGCTATCTTACGGCCAATCAACCCAGATTTACCCATACCTGTTACCACTACTCGACCTTGGCAAGCCAAAATAATATCGCAGGCCTGCGCAAACCGATCATCTATTTGTTCAGTCAATAATGTTAGCGCTGCCTTTTCAGTATTGATGGCGTCAATAGCCGTGCTGATAAATTGGTCGTGAGTGAGATTACATGGACGGTCAATCATGGGTCGGCTCAATGCTTGTGATGAATCAATGACATATTTTACTATATTATAGTAAATATTAATAATATAGCGCAAAATCTATAGCAGCGCAGCAGCAGTCACTAATTATACAGCTACTCATATCAGAAAGACCCACTATAGTAGTCAGTGTTGTTGCTATAGCTTGAAATAACTTGATAGACCTTGCAGTACTTGTATATTATAGCCTTTTTTATCACTTACTATTGCATACCATGTCAAGCTATTGCAATATATATCAAATCAAATGGTCATCAAGTGGTAATCAAGTGGGCAATCAAAAGTTAAAAGAGTCTGGCATTAAAACCGATTCGCAAATCAAACAAGCTGTCAGGGAGCATGATAGTGGTGACGAGGTTTATGCTATTCAAGGATATAAAGGGCTTAACCTGTATATTCGGGATAATAAGACTACTACATTTAGGCATCGTTTTACCAGTCCTGTTACCGGCAAACGTAAAAACTTTACGCTGGGCGCTTATCCAGTATTCACACTTGAGCAAGCGCGTGACATGTACCGTGATAACTTAGTGCTGATTAGCAAGTATATTGATCCAGTCTTGCATCATCAAGACATCAAAAACAAACGCAAAGCTATGCCCACATTCTCAGACATGGCTAATGAGTGGCTTGATGACCAAATAGCATCAGGTCAATTTGAGAAAAAGACCATCAGAGAAAAGAAGCGACATATTGACTACGCTAATGCTCACATTGGACGTATGCCACTAGATAGCATTAACACGCCTGACGTACTGCGAGCTATCAAAGTGATTGAGCGCAAAGCCATAGCGACTGCTAAACGCGTGCGTGGTGTCTGTCAGCAAGTCTTTGCTCAAGCTATAGGGCAAGGCTATATCATGAACAATCCAGCAATAGCTGTGTCTGATTTAATGCTACCTAAGCCAAAGACCAGACATCATAGCGCAATCGTTGAGCCGGTTGCTTTTGGTCAACTGCTACGTGATATTGATAATGTGACGGACTTCTACGGACACGCTCAGAACATTATCAAGCTGCAATCAATGCTATTTCAGCGCAATCAAGATATGTGCTCAATGCGTTGGGATAGTATCGACTTTGATGCTAAGACATGGACGTTCAGCCCATCGAAAACAGGCAATAGAGGTGATATGGTAAGCAGTTTGATAGTGCCATTGCCGACACAAGCTATCAAGCTGCTACGAGTCATACAAGAGCAAACAGGTGATAAATATTATGTGTTCTATAACGCTAGACGTAAGGATAAGTTTGAGCATAGACAGCAGCTTAATAAGTTTCTGTGGCGATTAGGCTATAAAGACATTCACACGCCGCACGGCTTTCGAGCGTCTGCAATCACGATGATACAAGAGCAATTAAAATACGCTCAGAACTTGCCAGACATGCAAAGCGGTCATAAGATAAAAGACAATAACGGACTGGCTTATAATAGAGCGCAATTTTTAGATGAACGCCGCGATATGATGCAAGCGTGGGCAGACTATTTATACCTTTTAAATAAATCCTGATCATTAAGTAAGTAGCTGATAATAAACAATATTATTTAAAACACAGCTTAAAACAGCCATTCTTGATCAGAGCTTATTTAGACGAACTTAGACGAGTTTAGACCAACTACCGAGGATTCCTCGGTAGTTCAGTTGTTTGATAAATTCTAACAACTCAAAATTATTTTATATTTATTTACTCTTATGTGTTGACACTATGCAAATTGCATAGTATATTAGTATTTATCAACTAAGCAATGCAAAAAACACAACGGAGTAAATGTCATGACTACTTTCACTGTAACTCTAAACGAAGTAAACCAACTTAAAACTGGCAATGTACCTTACTCATTGAAAAACGACCTACCTGCTAATGCTTTTGATATATTACAAAAAGAAATTAAACAGTTCGGTGAGCTGCTTACGCTAATCACTTATAAAGTGCAAATCATTAAGACTGTCGAAGCCGCAAATACTAAGCAAGCTGAAATAGAAGCTATAGCAACTTGGGCGGGCATCAAGAGCTTTGAGATAGTATCTGTCGTTTCTAGCGAAGCTGCTGATGCTGTCGAAAAAACAATCTTGGAAGATGAAGATTTTGATTTCGCTGTCATTACAACTCGCATGATTCTAAGCGGCGGCACACCGATCAAAGTTAAAGCAAAATCACATATTGATGCTCTTATTAAATTTGAAGATGAGAATAAGAGACTTGGAAAAGCAGCATACATCACACGCATTGAAAACAGCGCAGAGCTAATCATTGATGCAGAGGAATTGCTTTTTGAAATGGACGCTAACAACTGCGACACAATAACAGTGAAGCAAGGTTTTGGTGAGTCAATAACTTATAGCAGAAAGCAAGTAGAGCGCACATTAATCAGTAATAACTCAGACTCTAAAATGTCACGCAAGCGAATATTAAAAGATGCAGAGCAGGGCGCAGTACAATGAATCTACCCGATCAAGGTTACACACCTAAAAACTATCAGGCATTAGTTAAGCTAACAAAGTTAACTAATGCAGATTTTTACCGAAAGTTTGAGATACCTGAGCAGACGTTTTATTGTCACCAAAAGGGCACGCGAACGATGAAATGGCAAGACTGGCAAAAGTTAGTTAAAGCAGTTACCGCAATTTAGGCAAAAAAATAAAACCCGCTGATTAAGCTCATCTCTCTCTCATCTCTCTCAAATTTTAGGCAAATAAAAAAGTTCGAGACTTCGGATTTTTATTATAGCAGCTAAACGTAGCTAATTCTTAGGCCACGCTTGCTGCATCATTCTGATATCGGCAACGTGTCCGTCAGCAATTCTTGATAGCTGCGTAATCTCTGAGATACAGTCTTTTGATACGTTACTGAGGGCAATGGTGTACTTAGCTCGGGCATCGGCACTGGCTTTGAGATAGGCGGCATTGTTTTTGTCGATTGTGTCTGACAAGCTGTCAACAATGGCGCTAGTATTAGCATACTCATGAGCAATTTGTTTTTGTGTCTGTGCGTTTTGATTGACCGCATTTTGCCACCTCTCGTTGTTTGCGCGTTCTATGTCATTTATTTTGGCTAAGTATTCGGCTTGCTCGGTAATAAGCGTTAGCTCATACTTGGCTTTGACCGCATCAATCTCACTTGCATTGCTGCTGCATCGACTGATAGACAGTGATAGCGCAATAACTAAGAGAGCGATTGCGATGTAGTACCAGTAGCGTAGTGCTAGTATTAGTGTCATGTTAGCTCCTTGACCACTTAGCGTAAGCCTGTCTCAGCTTCTCGTCATAGTTGTTTTTTGCGTAAGCTCGACCGTTATAACCTCGTGCAAAACCCTCCCAATCATGGCGCTGTAGCTCATCTACGAGGTTATTGACCTTGATGTACCTTATCATTGCTTCGAGCTGCTTAGCTTCGCTGTGGTACATATCATTGATAAATGACTGTAACGACTCATAGCCAAGCGACTGCCAATGATAGCCCATCACCTGCCCCACGCCCCACGATGCAGACTGTAATGCTATATCACGGTTATAGCTTGCTGCGATCCGCAATTTGTCATGCTGCTCACTGTATCGACCATAACCGCCTGAGTATTTATTACAGATACGTGGGTGTTTAACCATGATTTTTAGGCGCATTGTAAACCATCGAATATCGCCTAATTGCTCCCAAAACTTATGACGCTCGAATAATATAGCTGGTTCACCTGTACTAAAAAAGCCACTACTACGCGCTTCAATCTCAATGACCGCCTTTAGTGCTGCATACTCAATGCCTGCGCCTAATGCGGCATCTTTAATTTGTTGCTCTGTTAGCGTCTTACTCATACTTCACCCCCAAAATAAACCCTCACAATAGAGGGCGTGTTATTCGATTGACTTACTTGCCAAAAATTGCAAATGCCGCGTCTTTAATCTCTCTGACCACTGCTGACAATGGCTTGCCCTGCATGAGCGCCACAGCTTGATAAACAATGCCGATTGCTAACATACCAAACACTGCCCACATTAGCATGATAGCGCCCTGTGTCATCGCGCTGTAGTCTTGATAGCCCATCAACTCGATATGAGCCGCACCGCCAAATAGCGAGATTGTAACTGCGATTGTAAACTTAACAACGACTGACATATTGATTTGTATTTTACCGTCTCTGCCAATGTCGCCACTGAGCATCAAGCCGAAAATTGCGCCGACAACAGCGGCAAACACTTTAGGCAAAAATGCTAACAGTTTTAGCAAAATAATATCCCAAAATGGCATGTTATTTGGCATCGTTCCTCCTCAAATTTTTGGTAATAAAAAACCACTCATTGAGTGGCTAGTAACCTGCGATTGCTTTACTGTCCTGATAAAGCCTTGCTATCTTGCAACTGCTTGACGAATGCATTAAACAGCGATTCTTGCGATTCCGGTATGGTGGCATTTACTGTACCAGTTGCCGATTTAAGCTGAACCACTATGGTTTTTGTTGGTGCGATTGTGCTTGTATTCGCTTGCTGCATAGTGTTGCTAGTAGAGCTATTACTGTTTTGCTTGCTCTTTGTGTTCTTATCCGAATAGCTCTCAGCCTGTTTATCAACAGCAGCGCTTACACGCTCCATAGCCCTTCCATAATCTGCCATACTCGCCCATTTGTAACCATCTACAAAGCCCATACTCCTCATAATCTTTTGGTACGATTCATCAGTGGTATCTGCTGTGCCACTTAATTGATTTAATGCGCTAATCTGCTCTTTAATACCTGCTGTTACTCGCTGCATTACCGAAAGGCTCTCACTTTCGCTCTTAGTGTGGGCATCATTCGCAAACTTAGCGTTCCAAGTAGCTGTTGAGCTTTCTTTTCTAGCAGCGGTATTTTCTCTAATTGCAACTGTTGCCCTGGTCGCTGACTGCTCAACTGCGTTTAATGAGCCACTAAAACCAAGTGCTGCATCTTGATTGCTATACCAAGTCGCAAGCGTACTATCACCACTTGTTTTAATCTTGCTGTAAATACCATCCAGCGCTTCACTTAATTGGCCGGCACTCGCTTGGCCTGACTTCTTGACTATCTCGTAATTTGCAATGGCAGCTTTAGCTTGCTTATCGGCCTCTGCTTGACTGATAATTCCTAGCTCTTTAAATGCTCTAGCAGTTTCATCGAGTAGCGCGGGCGACTTTTCCAGCTTGCCGTTTATCGCATCAATACCCATCTCGACTTGGTGCGTTGCCAGTTTGCCGTCTTGACCAAACTGGACGTATAACCGTCTAACTTCGTCAATCTCAGCCTGACTTTTAGCGCCTTCAAGTAGTTTTGCAAGGCTCGCAGATAGCAAGTCACCAGCGTTTAAACCCTCAGCTTTTAGCTCTCTATAACCATCTGCCACACGTTTGACAGCCTCAGCATTGCGATCAAAGCCACTGGACACTTTATTAAGCGCCTCATTAACATCAATGCCTAGACCTTTAGCCGCCGTAAGCGCAAATTCTTTTAATGATCGGTTAGATTCCTCAGTTGCGTCTTTGGTGTTTTGCCAAGCCTTAACCGATACCTTACCTGCCTCGTCGATAGATGCGGTATATTTTGCATTCGCAAGTTCAATAAGAGTGACGCTATCTAATACGCCTTTGTTAGCATCAACAGCTTGCTGTGCAAATGCTTGAGCCGCCTCAAGTTTAGACTTCTCCAGACCTATTTGTTTTTTAGCAGATTCTTCTTCTTTGGCTGTTAAATCCTGTATTTGTAGAAGATACGCATTAACACGAGCTGTATCGCCATTTATACGTGCTTCTTCAACCTGCTTTTCAAGCGCTATTCTTTGCGCTGCGTAATTAGTTTCGTTTAAAAAGAAGTCCTGATAAATTTGGTTTTTATCTTCAAATGTTGTTTTTAAATTAGCCAGCGTTTCAGCGTTTGTTTCCGCTTCGGTTTTGCCAATCTCTTTCCATGCTTCAATACCTTTGGACTTGAACTCAAGCGCAGCTTCACTAGAACTGTCGTACATTTCCTGAGCTTTTAGCCGCATAGCCTCCATACTAGCTAGCGCTTCTTTTTCCACTGAGCCAAATGATAAAGTTGCTGTTAGCTGCTGAAATGATGCTGCCACATCATAAAATGCACCAGCGATAAACTTTGCTGCAATACTGATACCTGAAAAACCATCGCTGATAAATCCGATAGCTACATTTAGCGCCTGAATAGCTTTGGTGAATCCTGCTGTTTTTGATTCTGAGTCCGTCAGACCGCTATTAAAATCAAATAGCATCCCTAGTGTAAATTCTAAGCCGTCAGCTAAAACCCCAAACACCTCACCTGCTGCACTAGCCATCGACTTTAGCGCATCATAAGCAGATTCAAATGCTTGTTTCATAGCCACGATAGTTTGAGTATCGATACCGTCTATCTGGTCGCCTACCCACTGTACGCCTTCGCCAATGTCAGCAAGGATTCCATCTAGCATACCCATGCCATCACCAAGCGCAGATATCCACTCAGCAACCTTACTGGACGCGCCATTATCTCGGTCAAACTCACCGATCAATATTGCCCATTGGGTTTGTATCTTTTGCAGCGCCTTGTTAATCGTTAGCGGTAGCTTTTCATAATCCGATTCAATGGCAGCTGACTGCTCTTGCAATGCCTGTATGACCGTTTGGGCTGATAGCTTACCCTCGTTTGCCATGCCACGTAGTTCGCCAGTGGTCACGCCTAATGATGCAGCCAGCGCCTTACTGATACCAGGCGCTTGCTCCATGATGCTATTGAACTCATCACCACGTAACACGCCCGATTGCAATGCTTGCGTTAGCTGAATAATCGCTGCTTCATTCGATGATGCCGCCCCACCCCCTAATTGAATGGCTTGTGTAATAGTTTTAGTAAGGTCAAGGCTTTGTTGCTGCGTCATGCCCAGCTCTTTACCAGCATCATTAATCTTGGTAAATAGTTGAGTGGTCGCAGATAGATTTGAGTTAGTCGCTAAGGAAATATCTTTAACGCCTTGCATTGCCGCTTCAAAGTTGCCAGTTTCACCGACAGCAATATTGATACGCCCTGCCATGCTGCTATATTCGTCTGCGATACTTGCAAGCTCTTTAGCACCAAAACCCACGCCTAAAGCTGCCATTGCACCAGCTAGTTTATTAACGGCAAATTTAGATTTATCAATGCCACTGGTGTTTGAGTCAAAATTAATGAGATAGTCTAAATCTGCCATATCGGTTCTCTTATTTTAGGCAATAAAAAACCCACCGATTTAATGGTGGGTTTTTTATTGCATCATTAACTGCCTAAAACTTTACTTAGTGATCCAAGCCACATTGCGAGCAGGTCTTTTTACCGCCAATCTTCTTAGTAAAGATGTGCCAAATCATAGTGATAATTAAAAACCATAGCCACAATGTGCCTGTGATAATTATCAACACAAGGTGCATTAGCCAGCTTAGTTTTTTGGTTTCTTTATAGTGCATTGTTTTCTTTTGACAATTTGGGCAAAACGCCAAACTCTGATCGACAACTTTAGCCATATCATTGCTCACCTGTAAATTTAATTTTATCTTCGTTATAACCTTTTAGGTTGAACTCAGACTCTACCTCATCTGACAACCCCGCGATAGGAAGATAAATAGTAGCACTGTTAGACCGCGTGGTTTTATCAAACAATTCAGCAGCTAACTGGTCACTGGCTGGCGTCAATACACCATCAACTCTTTGTAAGAAATTATAAGAGGATATTCCACCGTTAAATTTAATTCTTATTTGACAACTTGGCGTGCATTTAACCTCTTCAGGTGCGAAGATCGTGAATCTTTTTGATATTATGCCTACTGCCATTTTTCGTTTTTCTAACTCGATCCACGACCGTTGGTTGAGGTTCGGAAATTGCGGAACGGTGTAGGTGTTAGTGGCATCTATTCTAGCAGTTAACGAAAACACGCCTTCAGCATTACTTGTGCTACCGTACTTCCAGTTGCCATCATTTTTAGATCCACCAGATCCTATCGTACCGCCAGCACCAATTGTTCCACCAGCGCCATTACTCACTTGTGGTGGTAAACTATCGTAACCACCACCGCATCCGCTAATTATCAACGCCAAGCCTACCACGAATAGCTTTTTCATCACTCAACACCCAACAAAGTTGTATTTACCCAACTTTAACCGATTAGTGAGATTTGAGCAATACAATCAAACCTCAATCTCAACAAAGGGCAGATTAGGCGCGTCACTGACTATCTGCCCATCACGAATGAAAACCTTATCATTAACCTCGTAAGCCGCACTTGATTGCACCACCGTGTTACCGCCACCCTGCATAGTGACGGTATAGTTTGAGCCATTACGATCAATGACAGTCGCAAGCTGTTTTGCACCCTGCTCTGTCACGCCTTTGAATAGCGCCCATAAGTTACCGCTAGCCATTAGACAATCTCCTTATCAAAATGACGCTCAACATCAATACTCTGGTCAATCTCTAATGCACGATTGCTAGATAGGCGACCTGTGATAGTCGTACCTCTGACCATGCCTACCCATGACTCACCATCATTAACACCAATAAGCGTTGACGGCTTTAACACGCCAATATCAGCATGTAATGGCATTGAGATACCGATGTTACCGATATCGCCCGTGTCGCTCAATATCATCTTACCTCGACTAATGGCAGCATCTTGGTCGGTTATTAAGTCGCTAGTGACCATTGGCGGCTGATAACCGCCGCTTGTGCCTCTGCGTTTAATCAAAGCACCTATGCCGTTATCGTTCTCACCATAGATAGTCACCCCATTGTAGGCAGGTTTATTGATACGGCCCCGACTGCGACTGGTGATTAATGATTGCGTCAAGTTAATGCTAGGCGTTTGCGCGGCCCACTCCCAACTTGGTATCGGATAATGTGCGAGTACGTGCATTATGTCAGCACTCATGTGAGCATTGATAAAGCCACCTGCTGCCTCCGCTATCCACTGCAATGAGTTAATAGGCGTTTTGTTTGAGTAGCTGTAGCTGTTGGCTGGTATATTCCAGCCATTGACACCTGCTAATTGCCAATCTAGCGTAAAGCCTGACGGTACGCCATTTCGGTTTAGCTCGCTTTCTGCTATTTGTCTTGCACTCATACCAGTGTCAAACTTAAAGCCACGTTGAGCTGCATAAGGATTAGCTAACAGCATAGCTCGTGACTTACCCTTGATTGTTAGCGAGCTTTCACCAAACGAGATACTGTCATCACAACTATCTAAGATAAAGCGCCACAGATTGCCGTTACACGTAAACTCTACGCCTATTTGCTGCTCGTATGCCGTATCGACTTTTGATAGCTCAGATATAGGCACAGTTGCGCTAAATGCCCATGTATAGCTATTGCTATCAATGCCGACACTAAAGCCTAGTAGCTTAATCTCACGCCCATCATCTGAGCGATTTAATGACACACTGTTTGTCACAAATATGACTCCTTGACCGTAAGCATCGTTTTTATCACTAATGTTTAACTGTAGATATGCAATAGTGTTAAGTGTCGCTTGATTACTGATAGATACGCCTGACGCTTTGCCAAACACTTTGGGCTGACACATCGTTACATCGAGCGTAGGATTAACCGCTAATGTTTTGCGCTTACACGGATAAGTGGGTAGTGCATTAGCATCAATAGCGGGCAGCGTTAAGATGCCGCGCGGTCTATCCATCGTCATTGCTAAGCTACTAGATGCGCCCCTATCAGCGATACGTCTGTGCATTGGTAATGGCAATTCGTCATTATAAACATAGTGACGTAATGCGCCGCTGCCACACTCCCAGCCCTCAATGATCTGCTCTTTAAGGATAACGGTCTGTGATAGCGGTGGCGGCACATAGCGCAACTTACTAAACGGCAATCTCGCAAACTCTTGCCTCGACTCTTTGCGCTGCCCGATTAAATAACTGTATTCGTTAAACGTGCTAAATGTATCAGTAACTAATACGCCATTTTCGCCATGTATTGCGTGTTCGATTTGGCGCTTAGCCATAGCTTCAAAGCTGTAGTAATTGCTGTGAGTGACACGCTTAGCGGTTTCATTTTTCAGCGTGTTTTTGCTAGCGATAAACGTCTGATACTCAGCGCTTTGATTGCTGCTATCTGCGATTAACTTTGGTTGCTCAAAAACTAGCTTGCTGTCAGTCTGTAGCTGTTTATTGCTCTCAAACTGCGCTTGTTTGTCCGTACCAATTAACTGTGATTGTTGCCAATCTATGGCGGTATCAGTCGTTAAGCGCTCGTTATCCTCAAATTGACCGCGCTTGTCAATACCTTGCAATTTAGCGTCTTGCATATCGCTAGACACGTCGAGCATCGCAAGGCGTGGATTGTTAGCGTCATAACTAGCAACAGCGCTAGCAGTAGGCGTTAACTCCGCCTTGGCGACTATTGCTATATTAACTATTAGCTGGTCAGCGGTAATGCTAGCTGATGCAATGGGTGTTATATCTGCTATCGCTGTGACTGCTACGCTAGTATCGTTATTGATAGGCGGTATAACAGGCGGTATATAACCACCCGATACTGTGCCTAATTTGCGCGTCAACCCAAGCGGCAGCGCGTTGCTAGGCGGCTGATCGCTAATCAGCACAGACAACGGCAACGGTAGCGCGTTTGCTGTCACATACAGCACTGGCGCAAGTGTACCAAGCGGCTGACTGAGAGCTAGATATAATGCGTTTGGCGCTGGCTGCTCACTAATCCTGCGCTCCATGCGTAGCGGTAAAGCATCAGCATAAACGTAGGTGTAACGCGATAAGTCGCCTAATTTACGGTCAAGCGGTAGCTCTAGCGCATTAGATAAGCGATTAGCACTAATAGCACGCTCAAGCCGTAATTGTAATGAGCTTGCCATATATCCGCCTTATTTAGCTGTAAATGCTGCCCACATGGCTTGCTGCTCATCAATCGTCAAGTCGTCAGCAGGTTTTACGTAATCCCATGCAAACGGCTCAAACTCTTTTTTGTAGTCACGCACCATGACAAGATATTCGTTATCGGGGTTAAGTCCAAAAAAAGCATAATGACCATTTGATAATGATGTTACGGTTTGCTCGACACCTAGATTTTTAGCACTAAGTAACCATATTTTTCGAGAAGCAGGCTTGCCTTTAACTGTAACAATACCGTCGTTAGTTCCTGCTATATATCCGCTATAAGATAGAGCTAATGAGGCATACGTCTTTGTTATTACCTGCATATCAATACTCCCAATAATCTAGTGCTATATTAAAGCCCTGAGCCTGCCAAACAGCATAAGAGCTGTTATCTCCATTTCCTGCCATTATTTTTAACATCGGTCTGCCGTTGTCATTGAGAATAGTGCTAACTCCGTACATATCACTTGCAGTTGAGCTAGCATCTATACGGCTCATTATCCCTGCGTGCTTACCCACGATCCTAACATCACCTTGAAGCGCAAAAACGTCAGTAAGCACCTCGATAAGACTAGGTTGCCGCTGCGTGTTTAAGCTGGAATCACGAACATCGTGAGTGGCAATAGTGGTTGGTCTGACATTGCCAACAGGTAAGTGATAATAAGCACCGTAAGAGTTGCTATAAAGATTAATAATAGAAACCTGACCGCTATGCCCTATATTAAAAAAACATAGGTTTGTTTGAGAATTAATAGCTAGCTTTATTTGTCCGAAGTATGTTATTCGAGATGACAATCCTGATGTGTAAGTACCATAAACATGCTCAATAAAATAAAAACCCAAATCAGTAACAATGAGAGTCCATCCGTTTGATGCATGGGTGTTATTTATGGCGCCAAATGTTTTGGTTGGCGAGTTGCGAGTGGGATTAATCCTAGTATCTTGGTATCGGTGATACCAAGTGGTGCTGGCAGTGCTATTGTCATCAACGCACAATCTGTAATAACTCATATCTACGTTTGGGCTAACAAACTCGATAACATTACCTACCTCGTTTATAGCTGTCCACCCTGCACTTGCTTTATCGCCATAACCAGTGACTAGACAGGCCTTTAGCACTGTTTTAACATCCCCAGCGACACGCGCTGCGTAGTTAATCTGCGGGGCATCGGGATCAGTACTGCTAAATCGTAACACTGGCTCATTAACTGGATTTAAAAAACTCATAATTATCCTTATTTATTTAGTACAAATTCGTATGGGCCATGTGTGATAGGTTCGCAGCCGCTTGCCACATATGTGATACCGACTATTAAGTTGGTATCATATTCAAACGACCAGTTGCCCGCTGCGTTTGGTATCGCCTTACCTAAGCACTTACCTGTTTTCCAAGAGAATAACAGCACATAATCAATGGCTGTGCCGTTAAATCGCTTCACCCTACCGTTTATTGTTGCCATATCAGATACCCATTGTTAGCGCTGTCAGTGTTACATAGCCGCCTTGATAGACTTGCGCCTTATCAAGGGTTAGCTCTGTCGCTACATCAAGCGTAGCGATTAGAGTGCCGCTAGCATCTAGCATCTTTGCATCTGTTGGTACACCTGATGCTATTGCTAGCACCTTTGGCGGTACTGTAAACGTCATGACAGCATTAGCAATTGACGCTTGTACTGGATTGAGCAACGCAATTTCAGCGGCTAAAGTTGCGCCCACGTAGATAGAGAGCACTGAGTTAGTACCAATATTAAGCTTGTCGGCAATGCCCTGTAATGCTGCGTTTTTTGCATCAACTGATAACTCCATTACGCAGTCCTCTCTCTATCAATGTTGGCATGATAGCCAATCGTAAAGTCGTAATTATCAGCGCTGCTACCTGTGTGCTGCTGAATAGCATTACCAATCCAAATCGGGTATTTAGCCGCTGCCGTATTGATACGCACCACGTTATTAGCCGCCCAACCTATACCCCACGCGCCTTGCGGAATCGTAAAATACGCATAACCTGTCATTGGGTTGATAGGCGCTGTTAGTGTGGTCGTTGATCCTGTACCAATCTCACCTACTGTTTCACCGATAATGCGGAACGATGTTGCACTGGTAAACACTAGCGCCCATCGCTCCTCAATCGCATCACGATTAGTAACCACAATCGGGTTATTAGTTACTTGCAACTGCGATGTTGTAGCATCCCCAATTAATATGTCACTCCAAACGCTGCCCCATGATTTTTGACCAAACACGTTATATGCGCGCGCTTGCATATCACCTGCGAGTAGCATCGAGCTAAAGACCGCTGCTGTGCTGTAATCATGCGTGATAACCGTTGATAGCGTCACACGACCTGATATGTCCGTCTCAATGACTAGCGCAATATCCATAATGCGATATTTAGCAGTTAATGGTGCGGTATAAAACGACATATCAAACATGCCGTTGAGTGTCAAAGTACCTGCATCTAAGTCAATATCGAGATAATCTGTATCAACTTTTAAGTCATTAGCATCAACCACATTTACATCCGACAATCGCTCAAAGCCTAAATCAAACGTATCATTTGGCGCATTAGTTGGTAGCTGCATCGTCTTAAGCTCAGTGATAGCGATACTGTCACCTTTACGCACAAATGGCACACGACCATCTGTCGGCAAGCGCACCGGATCAAGTCCGATAAGCTCTTTATCAAGCGGTAGATAACTATAAGCAATCGCGTTGTAGCGTATGCTGTCGGGCTTTACATAAACTGGACGATTGATATATTGCGTATTATCTGACGTTGATAACGTGTAGATATTATTAGCGTCATACCATGGCTCATTAACCACACTAGGATTGGCTGTTACACCTAGTCGCTCGTAGAAGTACAAAGCAACCACACCTGCTTTAAAATCAACAGTACCATGTGCAAAACTATGACCTGTAATGTTGCCTTGCTCGTCAGTTGATAGCGATATAACCGTACCATCCGCAAGCTCTGCGCTGATCTGCAACGAAGCTTCTTTAAGTGGTGCAACTGGTGTTCTAAAAATCAAGTTAGTAAGCGGTACTGGGTCGTTTTCACGTAGCATTGATTTAAGCGTTACTGTATTTTGCTGCCCTGCTTGCCATGTTGTCAGCGTTACCGCGCCCGATAAGTAGTCAATTAAACCAACCTGAGTGCTACCTGAATACATTTTTCCGCTGACATCTTTTAAACTAACACCTATCGCATCAACAAACACCGACCCATTGACGACAGGCGCTAAAGCATTTTGTGGCAGTGCTAGGTTAAGGTTGATTGCTTGTCCTGCGGTAGTGGCTGCCTCTGTTGTAGGTGCTGTTACAGACTTGGCTAAAAAATCAACACTGCCAATTTTAAACGGCTCGGTTTTTTGAGTGATCTTAAAGACAGGCGATGTACCAGTGCGTGCTATAACATCGACACCGCTAACTTGTTTTGATACTTTGACTTTAAAGCTCGCTGTACCTGCCGATTTATTAAGCGTACTGCTCAATAGCTCGACATTCCATTTTTGCGCGACTAGACCGTTAAAAGGCTTCCAGATAAAATCACTACTACGAGTGGCCGTATTTCCCGAATAAAGCAACTTGTCGGAATAAGCGGGATATAAAACATTATCTATTTTTAATGATGATCCGTTGTCACTCAGTATGATATTGATATGACCTGCATAACTTATATCATCTCTACCTATCACTAGGCTAAACTCGACACCAGTAACCGATTGGTCAAAAGTAATCGTTTTTTCATAAATTCCGTTGCTAATATCTGGTGAGTCTTTGTATTTTGTCGTTAAAACATTGGCTGCTAAAATACGCTGATAAGACAAATTGAACGCTGTATCTTTTGCTACTGTCAAATTTGGCGCAAGACTTAATCGACCATCAATAAACGTACCTGTTGCATCACCACTAACAACACCATTTGTAACGGTTGCTGTTTTATCACCCCACGTTACGGTTATAGCGCCACTTACTTTGTCTGCTACATTGATAACGTGATAAGCAGCGGGCAACACTTGATTGCCATACTTAACCGTACTCAAATCAACGCCAAACGAGTAAATAATATAACTGGCAGCGTCAGGGATAGCAGCAGTCGTAAGCAATACGGTCTTGCCCTGCACTGTACCGCGACCATTACCGTCATCATCAACTAGATTGCCGCGACCATCGTCATGTACTAGGTAGTTATTGCCCTGTACTGTGTAAGTAATTTTAAGGCTATTAGGTACTGGTTCAGCACCAAGCTCGCGCACATAGTTATAGCCGGCATTATCATCCACAATTTGATAATCGGTCTGCGCCACGCGAGTAAATTCAGATGCGGGTTTGTATGATCCAGTAACTGTCTGCTGCCCAGTGTTGATGCGGTCATACCAAGTGATTTGACCAACGCCATACTTGATAGATGCGTAAGCCGTGCCGTTTGAGTTGACTAGCTCGCCATCTCTATCCGTCAAATTTGTACCACTTACTGACAAGCTAAGCGTACCGACAGCGATACCGCTTGGTAAACTAAAGGCTGTATTAGTCGCGACATTGACCGATTGATTAATAGTAATCACACCATCACCACGCGCCTGAGTAGCAACTTGGTTCGCAGGGTCGCGCTGTAAAATATATGCCTCAACCAGCGTACTTGGCACGACTTGCGTGTAAATAGAGTTAAGACGTACTTGACGCGATTGCATAGCTACTACTGGCTCAGCTAGACGTGATGCGCTGTAATACTTAGCAGCATCAGCAATACGAGCTTCGCGCAAGATAGCGCGTCTAGTTGTTGATGCGTTTTGGTAAAACTCTGGTACTGTCAAACCACTGAATGACTCGTTTAGGGTGTCGCCAAACTCAATCGTAGCAACGACGCGCGTTACTGTCTCGCTTGCAGACTTTTGAAAGCGACGCTCTATCGTGTCAACTTTAAGCGGTCTGAGGTACTGATAATACTCGTCAGACTGGCCTTCGTTTTGGACTAACACAAGCGGTTGACCGACTGCCGGAATCTGATCTTTTGCATCTAATGAGATTTGAATAACGCGCTGTCCTGCTAACTGAGTCTCCAATAAATGTCCTGCCCATTTAGTGCCAAACGCTAAATAACTTTCAATTTTGTTTTGAGCATCGGCACGTCTATCAGCAAAGCTCGTTGCCTTAAACGCAAACACGCTGATATTAGGATTGTCCGGCAGCTCAGTAAATAGCATACGCGTGGCTTGCAATAGCTCAGCATTGGCCGTCTTAACTGCTAGTGATACTTTACGCAGACGCACACGACCTAATAATCGGTCAATATCAGATACATCAGGGAATAGGTTGTTAGATACGCCATCGATGACAGCAACACCTGTTGGCAGTCCACCGCCATCATCGGTATCAGCCATAATCTCAGACTTTAAAATCTCTAAATCGTTTTGAGTAATTGCCATGTCGTCATCCGTCAAATTTTAGGCATTAAAAAACCCACTACGATGAGTGGGCTGTGGTTTTGCTTGTTAGGGTTTTATTTATTGCTATTCACATGCTCAACTATTTCACCTAGTTTTTCGTAAAACTCGTTTAGGTCTTTTATGCCAAGAACTGCTGTTTCGTATGGGTCGCCTATAGGCGCAAACCAAATAGAACTGCCATCCCTATCGACATCAACGCTTAAATCACCAATTTCAAAGCCGTCTTTATTATCACTCATAGCGCACCTCGCTCAACAACCACATCAGCTATCTTGTTTAAAAAATACTCGCGTTCGGTTGCATTCTCAAATATACCGTCACTTTGTAGTCTCACCTCTGCATCGTACGTGTCGTCAATTTGCCACCATATATCATCCATACTAGGATCTGATACATATAGCCAGCCATGTCGTAGGCGCACGTAAGCGACTTGGGTGTCGCCCTTGAATACATCGTATTGCTCAGGACTTTCACTACACGTCAGCTTGAAATTTAAGCCCTTTATATCGCGTGTTTTTGGTTTTTGGTAGTCATCACTCATGGTTATAACTCCTTGTAAATTATAGCCAATCATACCATTTTACACGCTCGGTATCTCTAAGAATCTAAGTGTTACAATGAATAGGTCGTCCAGTGATGGACTGATAAACTCTTTGACCGGCTTTGCATTGATAGCCTCGCCTGCCGTATCAAACATGACTTTTACACGCTTAACTGCGCCATCGGCTCGGTAATCAAGCCAAAAGGTCGCACCTAATTTGTCACGCTCAGCTTTGAGCGCATTGACCGTACTACGTGTCAGATATCCCATATCACTAGGCGCTTGCATAGTGTAAGGCTTACCTGCTTGCCTCATTGACTGCTCGACAATCATAGTACCGTCTAATGCGTACTTGGTGCTTGATACCAGCGACGACCACTCATGCTCATCGCTGGGGTATAGCTCATCGTCAAGCTCAATGACAAGGCTAGTAGCTATATTAGTGAGCTTGGTGTCCATGAGCTATCCTTAAACTGTTTTGATGATATTGATAATACGACCGTAACCATCTAGCAGGCTACCATCTGACTGCACTTGGTCTTGGACGATAAGTGCTGTACCGCCAAACGTCAGCTCACCAACTTCTTCATTAATAAATTGCATTGAGTTATCAGTTTTAGGGCTGTAACGATACAATTCAAACGACATTGGGTCACCACCAAACGCATCAACACCCTTGAAAAATACGTAATATTCAGCATTATCTGGCATCGAGAAGAACTCAGATACCGTGATTTCGCCTTCTGTGTAACTGGCGGTGAATGGGGCTGTAAAAGTTGCTGTGTCTTTAAGGGTTACAACACCATAATCGGCATCTAGTGTGTAGTTAACACCTGAGACCAATGGTACTGGTGTCGCTGCGCTATCAGTAATAACTAATTCCGATACATTAACACCATTTAGCTTGACCGACTCACCAGCTAAGGCTGTGGCAACAACTTCATCAACCACCGTATTCGTACCTTTAGTGATTAGCTCAGCGCCAAATGCCAGTGCAACATCGGCCGGTACAAGCTCATTAGTCGTTGCGCTCAGTTCAACAGTGCGACCTGTCGTTAAGATTCTAGCGTCGGCACGTTTACCGGTCTTAGTTTCTTTAATCGTAGTGCTCTCAGTGGAAACGCTAAGCTCAACTGACGTTTGGTTGCCTAGTTCACGAATGGTAGTTCGTTTACCATCGACGATGCGTGCAATCATTAATGAGCCTTGCAGCGATTTAAAATGCTCGTTTCTTGTAGCCATTGGTATAGACCTCTATTAGATTTTGCGTAAAATTTCAAACATAAATGGGAAGTAAGCAAAGCCGCTATCGCTGCCACTCGTAACTGGTGATGCTGTTTTGTCAAATCGACCATAGCCTTTCAACGTCGGGTTAAAATCCATCATACAATCGTGTAGCTGCATAATGAATGGGTCGGCTAAAACTCTAATACTCTGCGTGTCTGTTGATTGTGACTCGGTGTCTCTGACTTTTAAGACAATCAACCACTGGTCGTATTGAATTGACTTGGTGCGATTGTCACGCCCTACCTGCTCGCTAAATCGTTCACCATACCAAATGATGCTGACCGATGGTGCATTGTTGCTATTGTCAAGCATGGACTCAATGCTAAAAGGCGTATCAACTTCGATAAGCCCTTCAACACTGGCCTTTATGTGCTCAACCAGTAATGGTTCAACAGCAAAATACTGTAATTCGCTCATACGACCATCGCCCCCGATCTAAAGCTGTCATCGTAAAAGTCGTCCTTGGTGTCAATCTTATTGCCGTCATCATCGACCAGCGATAGCTTTCCAGCTGCCACTTTTTCCAGCCAAACAACAAGGTTTTTATAATCCTCATTAACATCGTCGGGACGCTTGTTTTTGAATAGCTTGTATCGAGTAATAAGCGCACAAGCATCTTTTAAAGAGCTTGGCACCGTGGCAAGTGGCAGGTAGTCGGACACATAGCTGTTGATGTATCGCGTGGCATCAGCTATGCGCGTAGCAGTCGCATCAGGGTCTTTAATGTTACGTTCAAGACCTGCGATGTCGTCTTCGCCGTATCTATTTACTAAATCGTCTCTAGTAATCATTATTTCACCCTATATGTTATTGCTTGTCGCATCTGTCCGGTATCAATCAACGGTTTGCTTGAGCCTTTACGTTTGATGGTTGATGGCGCAAGTGGTGTAAATTGAGCTGTGACCATATATTTCTGTATGTCAGCTACCGCCATCACACCAACTGTCTGCCATGTTGCGTTCATCGACTGCCTACGCCTAATAATTGGCGTTATCTGCCTGCCCACATACTTGATGTAATTGGATCGGTTTTTCTTTAAAGCAGGAGCAACAAACGGACGTTTAGGCACACCCAAACCTAACTCATGAATAGCAGCCAAGTCTTTTATTGATATACTGCTTCTAGCCTGACCGGTTGAGCCACCTGTAATTGACGGCTTGTGCATTTGATTGCCAAAATAACCAACCTCAATCTTAGCTGTGGCGTTACGAGCAACTGACCTAATTCGGTCAAGAAGCCCATTATCTCGAGTGACAGTCGATGTAACAATCATGACTTATCTTTAGCGTCTGCTTTGGCGTCAGTTTTATCAGTAGCTTTAGGCGCTGGCGTCAGATCAGGATTGACCACGGTTTTAGTGGCAGCTTTATCAACCACCAAATCGCCTTGTGCAAACAATTTAGCACCAACACCGTTGGCCTTAATCTTTGCTACTTGGTCATCCGCAAGCTCAATGGCTTCACCTTTTTTAAAAGCGATATCCGCTACGGTATAGCTGTCATGTGCGCCTACGTATTTAATCTTTGGCATTGTTGGCATCCTCTATGGCTTGAGCGATAATTAAAAGCTCAGGCTTGTTATCGGTACTTGCGAATTCACCGCCATTTTCGGTAATGTACTTCTCAAGCTCTTCGACTTTCATGTCGGTAACTAATTTAGACTCAGGCGCATCAACATCATCGACATCACTTTGTGCTTCAACTAGAGTCCCATTGCCTAGAAAGTGCTTGCCGAATCGGTCGGCCTTCAACTCTTTGGCTTGCCCTTCATTTAAATCAACCTCAGCGCCTTTACGGAACAAGATTCCAGTAACTCGCATTGATATATTGTTACCTGTGTATTTAACTTTCATTCTTATTCTCCGCAATAAATTTAGGGCAATAAAAAAGCGCCTATTAGACGCTTGATTACCGCTTTTCTTAAATAGCTGTATCGTAGTAACGCATTGAGTCAACACGTTTCAGCCATACGCCCTGATACATATAAGAGCCTGGAACAAGGATATCCATGCCTGTTGCTTGCGCAGGTTCAAACTGTAGCTCTTGCGGAATACGCATCTCAATGCTGTTCGGATCACGATTGTACGAAACAATACGGTCAGAATCAGCATCACCCATGCCATTACCACGACGGTTGGCTGTGATTTCAAGAGTACGGCCTTCAAGTGCTGATTCGTTATTCTCACGAATGTACTTGATAAGCGGTGTCTCATTGGTAGCCGATACGGTACGACCTGCTAGAGTGCGAGCTACTGACGTTGGCAGGATTAGCGTGTTGATTGCTACATCACTGTCAAACTCGGACGCATCAATATCATCATAGATAATCGTGTTGAACAAGTCTAAGATATCAACAACTGGCGCGGTGGCAAAGTTGATAGTCTTAGACGTAACAGCAACGCCATCTTGGTTATAAAAACCTTTCAAGCCCGTCTCCGCTTCACCAATCCAAGCTACTTTACTCATGTGACGTTCAAACGCCATTTGAGCTGCTGCAATCTTATCAGCTTCAAGCGTGATACCCATTGCTAGTGCAGTTGCAATCTCATGGATAGAGTATTGATAACCAGCAACACCCATTTTGGTTGCCAATGATACCGAGTCATAGACGCTTTCGGCCAATGGAATATCCATACCAGTACCGCTAAACGCCTTACCTTCACCTACGCCCTGCTTACGTTGCAAGTTGTGTGATGTACCAACCACAGCATTAATATTGTTATTGACTGGAATATATTTTGCATACTCCATCAATTCAGCCATTTGCGGTGTCATACCGTTGATTGACTCAACATTCACCATTAATCGTGCTAGCGTTTCCATATTAAACGCATCGCCTACTTTAGCTTTGATGTGATCTGCAACTGGCATTAAGCGTAGTCGCATTTGTTGTAACTTATCCATATTAAACTCCCAATACTTCAATAATTGTTAGGTTTTGACTGCCAACTGACGTGCCACCAAAGCGAACGCCACCGATTGCTGTAGTCGTAGCGGTGATTTGTCCAGTAGCATTAGCGCCAACAACAGTGGTTAAGTCGGTAATTGCGACCACAGATGGCGACCAAATCTTACCTTTAACCATGACTGGCACAACATCGCCTTTCTTGTAGCTGTCAATCAAGCCGTTTAATACGACGATACCGACATAACCAGCGCCAACATTCTGAGTCGTGGTACAGCCTTTCTTGTCAGCAGTCAGATAGATAACCGAACCATCAACCACTTGATAAGCAGGGTCAACCATTAATGGCAAACTTAATACTTCTTCTAGCATTGATTTGACGCGCATACCTGCAACAGCGATGGCATCATCGCCTTTTAGTAATGGATTCAACATTATTTATTCCCCTTCCACATATCAGACTTGCTAGGCGCTTGGTTTTTATCCGCATCACCCACGTTTGTATTATTTAAGCCATTCAGAGCCGCATCAGCAGCATTTACAGGCGGTTTGCTATCAGCAGTAGCTAGCAGTGCTTTGAACGTAGCATCAATCATTATTTGCTCAGCATCAGCTACACTGTCGCCAACAATAGACTTGACCAGTACGTTATCCGCTTTAGATGCAACGACTTCACGCTTGATTTGCTCAACGGACTTACCGTCAGTGATGAACGTACCATCAATCTTTTGTGCATCCGCAATAGTAGCCACACGGTCAGCGACCAATGCTTCGATTTGCTCAGGCGTGGTTTGTTTTTCGCTCAGCTCTTTGTTAGCATCTGATAGCGACTTGTTATCGCCTACTAACTTATCAATCGTTGCTTGTGTCGCTGTCAGCTCAGATAAATTGAATTTCTGATCGCCAACTTTCAGCTCACCAGTTTTTAGCGAATCAAGCTCTTGGCTTTGCGCGTTAATTGCTTGAGCCAGCGTGTCGTTATCGCCCACATCAAACTCCAGCTTTCCGATTTTAACTTTCATACTCTTTGCCTCTGATTTAATTACAGTTTGTCTATCACCAATTTTGCAGTCATCACCGCACCTGCCCTCACGTACAACCGCAACGTGGTCAGCAACCATACCTACCCATTGTCCGTGGTATTCTTGCCCTGCCTCAGTCGTACCTGCCGTCATGTCTAGCTCAGCGGCATAACCTAAAGATATCTGTTTAACATCGTCATATTCGATTGCTTCAATCGCCCACTTATCCTTGATGGTTAAATCAGCAATAAGATAGCTGTTCTCAGCTCGCACATTCTTAGCCGTACCAATCACATGCTCTTTGTAGTTATCACTATTAAGCTGATTGCCTTTTGGGTGCATCATAGCCACATCAGATGCCGTAAATCCGTCAATGACTGACTGGCTAAACAACACATCAGGCGGCGTGTAGATATTGATAATGTCAGTTGGCTCAAAACCATCGACAATGCCAAGCTCACCCGCGTAATACTCTTTGACCATCGGCTTAGCTAGCGTTACGTCTTTGCAAATCATAAATCCTTGCGGCGTGCGTATTCGGCTCGTCGGTTTTAAGTCGATGACCTGATTAGTTTTGATTTTCATAGTTCATCCTATTTATTGCACTTTTATGCCAATCTTTAGCGTCATAACCCGAACCAACAACCTTGTCACTAGGGCCTCGCTTGAACATTGGTTTTTCACAAAATATACGAAGGAGTAAAAAACTTTTGCTTTTTAAGTGCCAAACAGCAGTGCCATCACTATCAACGGCTGCACTCTTAACCCAATCAGGCGCATCTTTGAATATCGCTTGCGTCAAACTCATAATAATCACCCATTAAAAAACCGCCCATTTAGGCGGCTGTTAATATCATTTATTCTTTCGTCGTTCCGAGTACGTGACCAGTGCTATGTCTATCAGCAGCACGATGGCTCTCAGTATCTTCGTTCGTTTATTCATGTTAACCCCATAGCTTCCTCAACACTTAGCCCACCTGTTAAGTGCGCTGTGTAAGGAATAGCAGTGCATCGACATTGAATAGGTTGTCCGGGGTGACCGTCAGGCGGTGGATTATCCCACGCTATCATGTCACCTTCACGGTTATCATGCTTCTTGCGTACTCGCTCATCGAGACTCGTTGACCATGTATAGTGAGTAATCCCAAGTGCTTGCTGCCTAACCTGTGATAGTCGGCTATTAATCTTGCCTAACTGGTCACGCGCTATCAGCCTTGCTCTATTCTGTGTCACACCCTCAATCTTGGTCAGCTCATCAGCCAAAGTAGCGTTAAGCGTACCTGCTTGTAAGCTCGCCATAACAGCCTGTTCTACTCTGTCTAAGTATTGCTGCGGTATTGAGTTAATCAGCGCCACGTTAGCCGCTACCGCTTCATCAATAGCCTCTTGTAAGTCGCTATCCTTCATCAATCCGCTAAAGTCTATGCCTGTCTGTTTTAGTAGCATATCTGACAGCTGACTATCAGATGCTGTCTTTTGCTTACTGACGATGGTGCTGGCTAATGTGTTAGCAATGCCTGAAACTTTAGCTTTGACCGTATTAGCTGTCTTACTAAATGCAGATTTGAAGTCACTGAATAAGCCATCATTCACTATGCGCTTGCTATCACCAATTCTAGGCGCTTGCTTAGCTATCGGCATGAGCGCCTTTACTGTCTCAGCGTGCATATCATCAACGATAGCCAGCAACGCCCTTGTGTAGTCTAATTCAAGCTTACGCGATGGGCGCACGGGTCTTGCTTTGGCTTTACGCCCTCGTCTAGATTTACTCTGCTGCTGTATTAGTGGTGTCAGTTGGTTCAGCATCATCTAACTCCATATTTAAGCCGTCGAGCAATTTAATGTGATCGTCATCAATCACAGTGTAGGTGCCTTGCTCGACTAATTGCTTGGCAGTCTGAGCCTCTGTGACAATACCTAGGTTTAGATACCTCTCGTCGCGTTCAGCGTTGTTTTTCTCAATCTCACTCAGCGTTTTTTCATCGACCTGCCATAGTGGGCTAAACACGAGCTTAGGATTAACACCTTTTGGCAATAAGTAATTACTTATAATATTAATCAGTCGTCTAAGCACAGGGCGCTCATAATCTCTCTGGTAGCTGCCTACAACGTCGTAATAGTTCTTTAGGTCATGTTCACCAGTGGCGTTCATTCCAGCAGGTGAGCGACCAAATAGAACCGTATAAGGTATATCAGCCACAGACGCTAATTGAACAGAAAACTCCTGCATTAAATCAGGCAGGCCACTAAAGTTATAAGTCTTACTTTGATAATCTTCATCCTTATCTAGTAGTACAGTGCCGTTGTTGCCCTTTAGCATTCCCACCAAAGCAAAGCGCTTGAGTATTGAGTCAGTATTATTTTGAATCTGATTGGCTAAATCAGGCGTTTTGATAATATCAATCTTAGCCTCATGTACGAGTGACGCAGCGTTAGCATTAACACTAGCAAAGCGTAATAGCTCATCGTGTATCTTCTCCATCACGCTTTTACCATCACCCCATACCACCTCAATAATGCGGCTGTGGTGAACAATGCTACCTGCTGTACCACCCATACTCTTTTGCAAGCGGTAATAGACGGGCTTGTCATAATAGCCATTTGCCTCTGATGCTGGACGCATCTCGCTACCTGCTGCCAACTGAGATACTGACAACGTGGTTATATAGCTAAGCGTGTCATTGTCACCAAGCGGTGTTATCAGCGGCATATCACTGTCAGCAGCGAGTAAGATATAAGACTTACCATGCAGACGTGATAGGCGCATAGCCCTGTTTAAATGCACGTCGATACTTAAGCGGTCTATCTCATCATCAAGTTTCTGTAAGTCTTCACCTGCGATGCCCTCAAAGTAATAACCTTGACGGAACATATCTTGTACTGGCTTATCGATAATCTTTGATGCTGTGCCGTTCGACTCATATAGGTTATCAAGCTCAAAGACAGACTTTGGCACATGCCAAGCAAACTGGTCATGACTCGCCTTGTCTCTACTGGTGCCAAGCTTGCTCACTAGATTAACCAGTGTGCTGTCGGCAATGTTCATTATTTTATTTAGCATAAATTATCTCTTAGCCGATTACATCGAATACGGATTTTGATTGTCTGCCAATGTTGATTAAGTCAATGAGCGGATCTATTTGATCGTCATGGTCATGCGACATATCAGCACTAAACGCCTCAGCCTCATCGATAAAATCACCAACCCAATGAGCATTTAACGGCAAATAAACAATGCCATCCTCAATGTATGGGTGTGCATCCATAAAGCGAGTAAGTTTGTCTGTATTACGTTGCACAGCCTTGATTGATATGCGGCTAGTAGTCTTTAACGTCTGTATTAACCCAGTGCCACTTGCTTTATCCTCAATCGCCACATAACGCAGATTAGGCGTGTCTTTGTTGTCGTTATGCTTTTGTATAAATGCGCTTGCTTTAACGATTAATTCAGGCGCTTCCCACTTGCCGCGCAGTACATCGACAATAACGAGATTGCCTCTATAGTCCTCACCTGCTGCCATAAACACACTGTAATCGTTAACCTCTTTGGTTTTTTGTGCGGTATCAGCAAAGATTGCCATCCATTTGAGTGGCGGTAATACTGTATAGCGACCAAAGTGCGAGGCTTTAATTAACCCACCGCCTAATTTGGTAGGTGTTTGCATATATTGGCTGTGAAATGTGTAGCGACTGACCTTTTGACCATCTTTATCACTACCGCCCATTTCAAGCTCTAGCAGTGATAGCAGTGACTCTTTAGCAGCCCAGTAGCTTTGACGGCCTTTATCGTCACGCTCAGCATCCATTGGCACCAGTTTTGCAATGCTAGGCGGTAACGTCTTGATAAACGCATCATCAATCAATGCTGGTATGTTGACGTGCCGCCACTTGCCGCCCATATTTCCATCTAAAATAAATTGCGTGGGGTCTTGGCTGTGCAATCGCTGCATGACTAAAATAGTAGGTGTGTCACTTTTTGCTTTACGACTTTTAACCGTGTTAATTAACTTGCGGTTTGCGGCTGTGCGCTTGGTATCACTAAAGGCATCTTCCGGCTTTAACGGATCATCAAGTATAATCAATCCGTTAAACTCTTTTGACATACGACCTGCACGGCGACCAGTTACCTGACCACCCATTGAGGCAGCATAGATATGACCACCCTCAAATCCTTCAATATCTGTTTTCCATGAGCCTTTTGCGTCAGTATCGCTAGAGATAGCGACTGGCCATAGCTCTTGATAGTGTCTTGACTTAACGATAGTACGCGCAGTAGACGATACGTCTGTCACTAAACTATCACTGAATGATAGGTACAAAAACCGTGATCGCGGATTGAGCGCCAACCCTCTAGGGATAATATTCATCGCCATTTCGGTTTTAGAACCACCAGGCGGCAAGTTAAAGATTATATTCTCTGTCTCTTTGCCGTCCTGCGCTCGTTTTATTAAACGGTCAATCTCGTATGCAATTAAATGATGGTGCCAGTTGGTTAAAAACTTATCGCCCATGCGCTGCTTGAAAAAGTATCGGACAAAGAATAGATGCTGCTTCTCGCACTTGTGCTTTAGTATCGATAGTCTGTTAGCGTCATCATTAGTATTCATCTTCCAACTCGTTATCTATCACCTTGGCATTCTCAGGCGTTAGCGGCTGTGGCGGTGACATTGATCCGTCCTCAGACACATGATTGACCGTATCTTTAAACATACCCAGATGCCTTGCCACGTTATCTAGCGCTTTCATTCGGTCTGCTGTCATAACCTCAATACCAAACTTGGTTTCTTTGGCGCCTTGATATAGCAATTTAGCAGATGGTGAAAGTTTGCTCGTATCTGCAATATGGACATGCGGCGAACCCTCACCTCTACATACCTGGCAATCGGGGTTAGGGATACGGCTTGGGTCAATATCACGCGCATCGTCATCATCGTCATCATTAAACGTGATGTTATCGCCATAGCAGAAACCGCAAGCCACACGACGCACGCTAGACAGTTCGTTGTAGTCTGCATTAGCAATCTGCCACCACGTCCACAAAACCGTGTCAGCGTCAATTCTGAGCCGTTTACGTCTGTCTGCGACTGCCTTATCAACCGCTTTATCAATGTTAGGTTTTGTTAGGTTTTCACTACCAATAGATGCTGCACTATTTTCACTATAGCCTGCTGCTTTTGCTGCTCTAGTCGCATTAAAGTCAATAATAAACTCGTCAACAAATAACTGTTGTCTTGGCTCAAGCGGTACATCTTCACTCTCTACGCCCTCGGGCGTAATATCTGTCATACACCCTCCAGCGGTTCGTGTATAAAAAAGCCCACGGTTAAGTGGGCAAAGTGGTTAAATCATCATACTTATCGCACTCATCCGTATATAGATAAGCATTGTCTTGGTCGTCTGAGCAATCACACTCGTTATCAAGTATCACTCTGATCGACTCGCTTAGGTTTACGCTACACACGTTTAGCGCCTTGTATCTTGGCAACCAGTTTAGCCGCATCGGTACTACCGTTATTTGCGCGTGTCTTTAATATATCGAGGTACGACCGCTTAGTGACTGGGTTATCAGTCTTATGGTATTCGTTAAAAACCCACTCATGCGACTTGGCGTAATTACTCATGTCAGCAATCCCTGCTAAATAATAGGCATAAAAAAAGCCCCATCAAATTAATGATAGGGCTTGGTATAGGGTGGATAGCTTAGGGATTTGAACCCTAATTACCAATGTAGAGTTGCGACCTCTTTTTCATTAGTGTTTTAACCGTATAAACTAGCTAATCCGTAATAATTGTAAGACTGCTTTACATAAAATGCGTAGCATAAAGGGATATTACCCCATAGCTCATTGAGCTGTCAAGCGATATTATAGTGATTAGAAAGTAGTTGTTTGCATCGCTCGCTAAAGCTCATTTCATCTTTGCTTATAGCAGTTAGTAGCTCACTGTGTTTCTCAATATTGAACGAGACCAACTTCTTTGTTGACTTCTCTTTGTATCTAGCATCATAAACTTCTTGCGATGATTTGCTTTTCATGACCGATAATACATCACTAACAATCTCAGCGTCTGCGCTAACATCATCTCTACCTCCGATCAATCCATCAATCCAGTCGATATATGCGTCTTGATTGTCGAAGTCTAATTGATCGTAGCCACTTGCCGCCTCACCTTCGTTTTCGGCTATCAATGAAATACTATCGTCATCGCCCAAATACTTAGCTACTGATAACTCACCAATTTGCGCGTTATATAAAAATCTTTGAAATTTCATGGCCACTCTCCGTTATTTATATGAATTACTATTAAACCGTCTTTGCCTGCTTGCTGAATACCGTCGATAAATATCTTTAGTGCATCATCTGGCATTGCTCGATAGTTACGATTCATCTCGTCATGCGTGCGCCAAGACTTGATTATCGACTTGTTTAACTCTTGACGCTGACCACCAAGCTCAAAAACCTTGTTAGTCAGATCGTGATTGCGACTCAGATCAAACGTTGATAAAAGTCGCTGAAACACGTAATTATTATTTACCATTAAGCCTCGCCTTTTTATTAGATTTTAGTAACGTAAACATAAACATACTCATTATTATAATCGCTTGGCGGGAAGAAAGTTTCGCCACGACCAGTTACAATATAGCCAGTGTCTATTTTGGTTTTGCTTTTACCGAATAGTGTTGCGAATACTGCGCGCTCTGATAAAAATGTATCAGCAACTGAGTCAACTTTAATCATAAGTGCGGTAGCACCGTTTGATGTAGTCTTACTAACCATTCGAAGTTTGCGATATTCTAAAGAAGTAAGAGTGTTAGCAGCCATTTGATAAACAGTTTTTAAGCAGATTGCGAAAGTGGCTGAGTAATTGTCACCAGTTTGAATAGTTGCTTTTACTAGTTTGTGCGCAGCTTTAAAGATGTTTGAAGTATTCATGATTCGACCCTCTGGGTGATGTTTAATTTATCTTGCTTGGTATGTGTTCTAGTATATACTATATCAGATAGGCGTCAACCCATAATTTGCAATTGATTTAAAATAAAGCCCTGTTGTTACACAGAGCTTACAATCAAGCCATTAATAGCGCTTCGATAAACCCTGCACCACGCTCCATAATCACCTTAACTTTTACGTCTGTAATATTCTTGTCTAATGCCTTGGTTAGCTCTCTTGCGATACGACTAAACGACTCATCGTATCTGAAGTGCCTTTTAAGCACTGGGTACATCAGATTACAGATGAGCAAATTATCATCCGCAAGCTCTAGCTCTAACATAACGCCCATTGCTACGTCTAATCGCGCTGAGTAGCTCTTGAGCGTTGCCATAGCCCTTTCTACTTCCAACGCTTCGTCATCGCTTATATGCTCAAATTCAGAGTATCTAGCATAGCGCTTATAATCACTATCACAAACTGGCGCACAGTTGATAAGTGCTTGCGAAGGACTTGAACAACCTTGACCGCTGCCATTATCGCGCGTCCATGCACCCCACGCAGCCAACTTTACTTTAACGTCTCTATCGATTACATCGCTCATATTTAATCTCTCACCCATTTAAGTTCGTCTGGTATCGTCAATGTAAAATCATTTGCGTAGCAGTAGCGCTCAATCTGATCTAAGTAATCGGTCATCTGCTTAACGCTTGCATCTGTCGTACTGGTTTGTCTAATCACATGAGCTGATATCTTGTCGTAATGTTCTCTATCCATAGATTTTAAGACTTTGACTGAATCGCACATTGCTGCGTATTGGGCATCGTCTCTATAAAATATCGTGACCAAAAACTTATACTTGAAGATATGGTGTGCTCTTTGCTCGCTATCGCCTGTATGTTCTGCCCACTGACTAACCCATTTCCAGTACAACCTGTTTTGCGCTAGTGAGCGTTTGCGCTTGGCTGGCTGTATAACTACCTCTAGCACCTCGTCGCTGTCCTGTTGAGCCATAAACAATGCTTTGATACAGTTATCACGTACCTCGTCGTTTACAAGCCTAAAATAGAGTGGCTTCGTCTTGCTCGATGTCATTCAGCACCTCATTGATAAAGTTGAGCTTCTTTAAAAACCAATCCAACTGCTGCTGTCTTGTCTGCTGCGATAAATTTTGATCTAAACTGCTATGGCACGAATGGCATAGCGGAATTGTGTAGCGGTCATCTGCTTTTATCCCTTTGCCCTTGCCGTGTGCGCTAAAGTTGCTATGCGCTGCTTGGCTTCGTGGACTTGCACCGCATTGGCAACAAGGTAGCGACCTGATAGCATCAAGCCGCTTTGAATCTCTATTGCTCACTTTCTAGCCTTGCGATTTCAGTCAATAGCGAGTCATACGCTTGCCACCATCGATTGTTGACAATATTTCTCATAACATCGGCTATAAACGGCTTACCCTGCTTATCCCTGCTATCCGCTATCGCCTCACCTTTTCGCTGCACCAACCAATGAACCCTATCGTTACCAGTTCTATGTCTAGTCCAAGACCTTTCGGCATACCAAGCCGCTTTTTTTAAGTCCTCAATTAGATTGCCTTTTCTGCCAGCTCGATAAACGTACTTGAAACTATTTCCTTCGCAAAATCGCATATGCTGCGTCACTTCGATACACTCAATTCCTGACGCATCTTTGTAGTGTGGTGGGTGGTTTACCATGTCTAACTGCAAATCATACTTGCTTAAAAAATCATCTTCAAACCATTCAAATTTGTTTTTAGGGTCGCCCAACCAGTACGTTTCCACTCGCAAATCACTAGCGTCAGAGACAACCAGTATTGCTGTTTTACTCTTCTTACAAACCCAAACGCTACCAATCTTAATATCACTCATTGCCCTTACTCCTAATCGCTCGCTCAATAAGCTTGTTTTCTTTCTCGCTAGCACTTGCATCACTTGCAACTTGAAACGACTGTACAACCCACTCATGACCGTTTAACAACGTATTATTCATAGAAACTCCAGTTCATCAGTGCTTTGAAAATAACTTCTTCCATTTCATACCTGTGCTCTATAGCTGCCATCTTCACTATTTTTTCCTTGTTTCTGATATAGGCGTTATGAGCTTCAATCTCTGTTTCAAAAAAGCCAAGATTTCTAACAATCCCCGAACTTTTTATGCGAGCTTGAAACAACCCTTTCTGCTCTCTGTAAGTAACGCCAGTTAAGCTTTTTGAGTTCGATGCTGACAGATTTGTCAAGATCGTATTGATTTTGGCTGGAACTAATGAGCAAGTTTCTTTTGAATAAATCTTATTACCTCTAAACATCAGGTCTTTATCTAAGTGGTAATCCAGACCATAATAATCATGGCTTGTGTACCACTTAGCGAAATTTTGGAAGTCGTGCCACTCATCAGCTACAGTGCAACCAATGTAAGTTGGTATCTTCTCTTGAATTTTCTCGTCATAGCACCGTCGCAACATACCTCTCCATACCTCGTAAGCTACTGGATGGTCTTTCGAGGAAAATTCACCTACCCCAAAGTAACCAACTCCAAAAGATGTGATTCCGTAAGGGTTTTTTATATTGCCATCCATAAGAGATTTGATCATTGTTGTTGCCTCGTAAGCCATACTGTCGTTAAATCTAACCAATACCTTTTTGTAACCATCTATACTTAAAACCGTTACATCACCTCCGCGTTTTGTTGGTAAGACATCCCCAACTTTTACACCACCAAATCTTCCGTCCTTGCAGCTCATCATTGTTATTTTTGGGTTATTCATTGGTTGCCTCGTATTTCTCGAAGTGGAAAACAACATCAATGTCAGTCTCAATCACCAATCCGTATCTCTTAGCTTTCTGATAAGTTAAACTATCTCTATTCAAGCATAAAATTTTGTTAGCAATCATCGAACGCCAATCCTCAATATCTAAACTGCTTTTATCGTTGTTGCATGGCTTGCAACTTGGCATCATGTTTTCTAGCGTGTCATTTTCCGGGTTAATGTAATCTGTAAATACTTGCTTTCCATTCTTGGTAATCCAATTGCGTTTGATCGCAATAAAATGATCAGCATCCCATTTATCGCCCAGTTTTTCACCACAGTAAGAGCATTGACCGTCATATTTACTCCTTAATTCTTCACGCTGTATTTTTGTTAACTTCATCGACCTATCCCCATGTAATCCAGTAACTCGTTAAACGCTTCGTTATATCCGCTTCTTATCACTGCAAGGTATCCCTCGTCTGAGAGCATCTGTAAGCGTTCCTTTTGTTCTTTTGATACTACGCCCCCACTTTCATCTTTAAGCTCAATACGCAAGCCGTGGTAGCCATTACGGGCTATGTCTATGATTAAGTCTGGGTAACCTTTTCGCACTCCACCATGTTTAAGACCTGCACCAACTCGTTTGCTACGTTTACCGCCATTTGCAGCGTGGACGATGTAATCTGATAGTGTCCTGCCCTTGTAAGGTATTTTTCCAGCATCGCGGATTATCTTGTTTTGTATTTGCTGCTCTGATAGCTCGGTCATTTGGCAGCCTCCGTAGGCATAAAGTCTTTTTCAAAGTGGCTGATACTGCTCACGCTATAAACCTGCCCTGTCTTTATGCACTTAGAAACAATAATTCCGCCTTTATTTCTAATCACCTCAACCTCTGTAGGTTCAATAGGTCTTGTTACCCACTTACTTCCAATTTCAATACTCATATCAACCCCTAATAATCTGATTAAAGCTCTTACGGCTCATAGTCTCTTTAGTGCCATCGCTGTACGTGATAATCACAGTATCGCTCTTAACCCATTCTTCTTTTTGCACTGCTTTCTTGTTGTAGATGTTTGTTTTCATACCTTGATCCTATCTATCGCGCTATGTCTCCAATTTGAGGTATTGAACCCACTGCCTGCTTTTATGTGTCTAAATTTTTCTGACATAGGGAAATATTTGTGATAGCCCCAATAGCCGCCGCTTTCGTCAAGATACCTCGCCTCAACATCAAATAACCCTGCTATGCCGTTACTACCATTCACTGCTGCGCTCTTTACCCAAGATGGCTGACCACTGAATATCGCTTGCGTTAGTTCTTTCATGCGCTCATTCTCCGTAGTTCTGCTAATTTGGCTGTGATCTGCTTGTCCGTGTCGCTACCCGCTTTGATCGCTGTATGCTCGTATGCGACCTGATGCGTTTCAGGTACTTTAAAATCTGCACCTTTGCTATGCTCATTACAAACTATCGGATAGTGCTGTTGCCAAGATTTATAACTAATCGATTCAGGCTGTGTCTTGAGCTGCCACTCACCGACTCGTTTTGCTGTCTCTAGCGTTACTTCGTGCTTGTAGTTGCCTTGTGCGGCTTCCATGTATGCGGTGTGCATTTCAGGGTAGTTACTGGCTGTCTCTGTGCGTCCTAGTTTTAAAAAATCTACTGGGTGTGTCGGTGGCCACTCGTGTCTAATCGAAACGCGCTTAGCTAAATTAAATTCTTGATCCGTGGTATTCATGTCGTTCAAAACAATAAGCCAAACTTTCACAGTGTCCATGTCCCAATCTTCATCTTTCATTTTTGAGCGATAGAGCTTTTTCCAGCCTTTGAACAAACTAGCTATGCTCGCCTTGGTTAACAGCTCGCCCTCGTTGTGCTGACTCTGCTGCGAGCTGTGCGTCAAGTCTGTCTGCGTAGATGTCTGCTTGTGAGCGTTTTGGCTGATGCTGGCTGTTAGCTGATTGAGTGTTTGCATTGTTATTCCCCTGATAATTTGTTTGCTGTGGTTTTGGCTGTGCGTTCAGATACCAATCAGCGTTAAACCCTTTCCAAGCTTTACCAATCCAAAAAGTAATTATCTGGTCGAGTGTGTGACCAGTGGATTGTTGAGATTTTGCTAAACCGTTGAATACTGTTGTCCAAGCTGTTTGACTATTCGACGACTTGGTTTCTTTTCTAAGTATCAATAAATCATTCCAAATCTGATCAGATACTGATTCGGGTTTTTCAGGTGAGTAAGATTTAGGAGGTTGTTTTTTTGGTTTACTTTCATTAGAGTTTTTCTTTAAAGGTTTTTCTTTCTTTTCTTTATTACGTCCCATATTTTGACCTAGTTGATGGTCATATCTTGGGAATCTAATGGTCATATCTTGGGAATCAAGATTTTGGGAATCAAGATTTTTAGTTAGTTTTTTAGCATTAAAATCAGCAATATTTTCATAGTTCAAACTATAAATAGTCGTCGTTCTTTGCTGTCTTTTTTGGTCTAAAAACCCAAATTCAATTAACTCTTTAACGGCTTTTGAAACTGTGTTTTTACTCATATTGCAGTTAGATTGTAGGAACGTATTTGATAGTCCTTTATCGTCATTACCGTAACCGTCAATCATCCTTACCATTCGCATCAACACGCTAAACGCTATAGGCGATAAGAACGGCTGTGCGTCAAATATCTTGTTATCTACTCGCGTATAGCCTGTCTCTTTCATTGTCTGCCTCTTAATCGTTTGCATTACGCGGCCCCCTCACTAGCTAGACGCTCAATTACCCACGCCTCACCTTTGAGGCTGAATAACGGCTGTGAGTAGCCCATATCGGTTTGTTTCATCTCGCCAAGCCCTTTATCGACAAACCATTGCTTAAACGCTCTACCGCGCTTTAAGGCTTTGTTATAAACGCCTATCTCATCAAGTACACGATTCAACATCACAGCAGATAGACCAATCTTTTGACCAACCTGTGTGGCTGTGAGTAGTGTGTGACGGTCAACTACCTTGTCGTAATGTGCGACCTTTGGTGCGTCCTGCTCAATCTGTAACGCTTGATTAGCTGCAAGCTGTAATGCTTCGCCTAGTGTTTGTGGTATCTGATGTGATGGTGCTACTGGCTCTGATGCTCTACGCTCAACATCAATAAAGTATTGACGCGCTTGTTTGCCTTTATCTGAGCGCTGGATCATTGATATTTCTTTTGCCATATCAATTGTTATAAAAAAGTCCTGAAGGGATTGACGCGCTAGGGTGTTAAATACTTCGCACCCTACATAATCTTGAGTTTCAATAAAGCCATACTGCAACTGACGTTCAAACCAACTTGAAAACCGTTCAGTTGGCTGAAGGAAGTCGTAAAGTTCGCGCGCCGATACTGCTTGCTGTAAATCATTATTTTCTTGAATAGTTGGGAATTGCATGGCATAATCTCCGTTGTTGCTACTTGAGTTGTTGATATTCATGTCGTAATACTCCAGTTAAGTTTGTTGAAGCCCTCAGTTGCATCTGATGGGCTTTTTTATTGCGCTTCGATTAATTTGTAGCTCACGATAGTCCTGCCTTCTTTGATTGGTTTTATGCGATACCCCAGCGTCTTTGCTTGTCTTATAATTCTTTGCAGATATACTTTTGATAATTTAAAATCTTTAACCTCGTAGACCCCCTTTGCTTTTATTTCGTCTAAAAATAACTGACCCCTCTGACTTGGCATCTGCGTTTTCTTGTCTGCTTTTTGCTTGTCTTTGCGCCATTTTGTTATCTGTTTAGCGATTGCTTTAGCGTTATCAGCGTCTTGATGTCTAACGTTAGTCATTGCTATCTTGTGATCGCGCTTTGCTTGTTTGACCAGTTTTTGATGCTCGGCTTTACTAAGACCGCCATGCTTTAAGTGTCTTGTGTCTGCCACACTTTGGATTATTCCGCCATTTGGCTTGTCCTCTGCGCGCAGATAATCAATGCTATCGACTACGTGCGCGGGTATAGATGTCGCGCTCTTTTTCGGATAACGCTTAAATACCGGAAAATACTGCTCTTGTAATGACATAACTACCTCTGTGCAATATGAATTAGTGTATAAACGGCTATTGCTGCTGCTGCGATAACGATTACCAAGTGCTTAATGCTGTGCCAAAACTGGGCGTTGATATCGCGTTTGCGCTGCTTTTCTTCTTCGATGGTTTCCATGTTTTTAGCCTTTAATTGCATTTGCTCATCTTGTGAGTCATGCACTAGAGATAAATGTGCTGCGTAATCACTTTTCATTAACTTGCTCCAATGGGGGTTCTAGTGTCGGCTGACCCGATAGTGCCAACCTGCACACTGTCACGCTGTTTTTCTTTCGCTCGCTTGGCTTGCCTAATCTCTAGCAAGTCGAACGCTGTGTTTTCTGCTATTGCATCGTCTAAATCTTTCATACTTAACGTCCTTGTAAGTGTGGATTGTCTTTGGCGTGTTTACGCTTAGCGTGGTTGCTTAGAGATTGCAGTGCTGACATAGCGGTCTGTATTTTTGGCAGTAAGCGGTCTAACTCGTTGCAGCTGATACGGCCATCTTCTAGTGCCTTGTGTATTTCAGTCATAACATCACCTTGGCAAGCTGACGCTGACAATGCGGTCATGATGAGCTCGTCTTTGGTAGCTTCACCGCTTACTTCGCAATACACGCCACCAAGACGGTGAGCCATAGCTTGGATAATGCTGTGGTCATTGGTAAATTCCATAATCGTGACCGCTTCATCTAAACGCAGATGGTGAGTGTCACAGTTAGGATTAACCTTGCTGTTTAGTACGTTGCTAGACATACCCATACGAGCTGCGATAGCGACTGAACCGCCATGCTTAGGGTTATGTACTGTCTTGTGTGCTGCGTCTTCTACTTGCATTTGCGTGTCCTAAGTGTTCGTAAAAACGTTTTGTGTAAGCCTTTCTTTCTGTAAAGTTAATTACAAGGAGTTAGGCTGGTTCGGCTTCTGTTAGCGGCTGTGGATCCTCTGATAAAAAAATATCTCGGTGCTCAAGCATTACTTTTGACGGTATGCCGCGAGTTAGCCAGTTGAAAACACATTGGTAAGTGACGCCGAGATAATCCGAAACAACGCCAACTCCGCCAAGCTTCATAATTAGCTCTTTGTCAGTCATGATTTTTCCTTTAATCGTTTTGTTTAGTAGATATTAAACAAAATGTTTAATAAGGTCAAGTATTTGTTTAACAAAATGCTGTAAATGTTTGTTTTAATAAGAAAAACTTAAACAAGGTGTTTAACTATGAGTGATACACACCCAACTATGGCAAGAGTTTTTGAGCAGACAGGACTAGAGCCGTCTGCCATTGCATTAAAAATAAATGCATCGCCACAGAACGTAACCAATTGGTCTAAACGTGGAATATCAAAGAAAGGCGCGATGGATGTATCGCGAGTATTTGGTTTGAGCTTGGATTGGGTTTTAACAGGCTCTGGCGAAACTAAGAAGCCAAGTCGTGATGACTTGATGCAGCAAATTAAAGATATAGAGAGCGGCTCTAAAAATCCGACAGCACAAGGCACTGTTGGCGCAATAATGTCTAGCAGCTCCAGTATGGTGCCTATTTTGAGCTGGGTAGCGGCTGGTAGCTGGTCAAACACTGAGCCAGTAACGATGGATGATGTGATAGGCGAAGCTCCTAGACCGCCCAACCTATCTAAGCTAGGCTTTGCGCTAAGGGTTCAAGGTCGAAGTATGATGCCTGAGTTTAAGCCTGATGATGTGATTTACATTGAGCCGCAAACTGGGTTATTTGCGCTTAAAGATAGTGATCTTGTTGTCGTCCAATGCAATGACGATACAGATGCAACTTTTAAGCAGTTAGTAATAGGCGAGACTTTTGATGATATGTACCTAAAGCCATTAAACCCTGATTGGCATGAGCAGAAAATGCTACCAATTGGCGAATGTAATTTAGTTGGTAAGGTGGTGGGTAAATATGCGGAATACTAATGACTGGGCTTACATATGGGTTTGCCGTCTTATAAGACAATCTGAACCAGTGGTTGATTTGCCGTTTGGTTGGTGCGTCTATAGAGAGGCATTAGACTGGGATTAAAAGCACTCAATATTAAAATCAGCCGTCCTTTATAGGGCGGTTTTTTTACGCCTTTAAAAAATCATTATGTTTAAAGAATTTAACATTTTGTTTAAAAAACTGTTGACACAGTTAAACGTTTTGTTTAATATTACACACATCGCAACAAGAACACCTGAGCCGACGAGGCGCGATTAATTATTTAACGTACCTGAGACAACAAGAAGTTCCGAAATTACTAGCAGCATGAACTTGCGCTGTTAGTGCTTTATGAACCAACGGTCTATGACCACAACCGAGGATAGAGATATGACAGATGTAGAGGTTTATTGGACTGAGCTACAAGAGCTTGGCAGAAAACACGATGAAAGAATCTGGGATAAAGAAGGCTGGTGCGAACCATTTTTACTTGAAGGTAAGACCGCTCAAGAAGTTTTTTATGAGGAATTTCCTGAGCATAAAGCTAAATAGCTAGTAAGTCATAGCCGTTTTAATCGACGGTTATCGCGTACTAACTAAGGAGATAAGGGTATGAAAACCATTAATCGAGATGACATTAACGAAGAAGTTTACTGGGCTTGGCTCTGCTCTAACTGCCATAACATGAGCGATGTGTTTGATGAATCGGAATTCAAAGACACCGTAGTTTGTGACCATTGCTATGAAGTGTTTACGGTAATAGACGACTAAATAACGCCCACAAAAAAAAGCCCTGCGATTGGCGGACACCAGACAGGGCTTTACTTAAACAAGCGAGGTAATTATGACACATCTAACGATAGATACACAAACTTACGACTATCAGATTAACGAGCAGAGCAGTAGCAAAGATGGATATTTTGGCTTTGACGGCAATGAAATAACAGCTCAAATCAGATTTACATCAGACGAGTACGGCAATGTTAAGACGCTTAATGTAATGGCTGCTTATGACGACTACGGCAACGATACAAGCTACACGATAGACGATAGCGACTATCAAGCAATAGCAGACCAAATCGAGCCGATGCTATGGGGCGAAAGCGAAGCATACGAGACTGAACACGGTCTACGAAATTCAGACTTAATCAGCGACTGGGCATAAGGGGAACGTTATGAAACTTTGGGAATTAGCATTTTATGACCATGGTGTCTATTGCACTGAAAGACACTGGGGCTACACACGTATGCAAGCGCGAAGTCAGGTTACTGGAAGATTAAAGCGTGAAGTGAAGTTTGAAGTTGAGCGAGTGGTTGATGAAAGCGAGGTGGCGTAATGAGCATGTACGCAGTGAACACCCTAAAAGACAACATGAATGTCGAGGTCATGGGTTTAACCCTACCTCTTGACCTCAATTGGGCTGATGGAATGATCGGAGCTATACCAGTATTCAAAGATAAAGAAAGCGCCCTAGCTTATGCGAATGGTAACGAGTCGCTGCTAACGAATGTGACGGAGGTAGCTCAATGAAACAGCTAACGCAAGCGATATTCAAAGATGCGCCTGACTGGGTTAAGAGCGCGGCAACAGATGAAGATGGCAAGGTGTTCGGCTATGAGTGCGAGGTTTATTGGCTTGGTTTCGAAGAGGATGCAGGTTACTGGTTTAGCCGACATGAAGATTTAAAATTAGCCGTCCTTATTAGTAGTAAATGCGAGGTTTCTGACTGGAAAAACAGCGCAATCGATAGGGAGGTATCAGCATGAACTACTACATAGCGGTACCAGCAGCTTTGATTATTGCTCTAAACGTTTGGCTTGCAATACCCGCTTTAGCGACTGTTGAGCGCAACAATCAAGCAGTCGTTGAAGAGCACAAAGACTTTTATCAAATTAACGATGACTACGAGCAGTCAGAGCAAGCAAAGACAGTCAAGGCTGCGAATGAGAGTTTACGCAGAATACGGGGTGGGTTATGAGTCACCAATGGCAACAATTTGACCACCACGACACGAAGCGATGCTTACTGAGTGATGATGAGGCAGCGTTATTAATCAAGGCATGGCAGCAGTCAGGTAGCTTTGAGGACAATATCAAAGAGTTAACGAGTAAGGAGAATTGTCATGAGTACAAATAGCAATTTATCAGTATGGAATAAGGTTAGCCAAGCGCCAAACCACTTCTTAAAAACTATCGAGTTTGGTTATCTGAAAGGCAAAAGTGACATCAACCCTCAATGGCGACTAATGGCCATGACACAGGCTTATGGTCAAGTGGGTCATGGTTGGACTTATCGCATTGTACGCCTATGGTCTGAGACTGGCGCAGATGGTCAGATGATGGCTTTTAGTGAGGTTGCAGTCAAAACCAAAGTAGATGGCGAATGGGGCGAAGATTTTAGTGGTATTGGTGGCTCAATGATATGTCAGATAGCAAACAGCAAGCTAAAGTCGAATGATGAAGGTTATAAAATGGCAACCACTGACGCGCTAAGCGTGGCTTTCAAAGCGGTAGGTGTGGCTGCTGATATTTATCTTGGTAACTTTGACGGTAGTAAGTACAAGTTTGATTACAGCGCAGCGTATAACGAGCCAGTACCGCCAAAGCCAGTAGTGCTACCAGACTTAGAAGAGGTTCGCGAGCAAGGTGCTATTGATGCTATGAAAAGCGACCCTAAATGGACTTTAGATAGAATTAAAAAAACATACTCACTCACACCTAAACAGCTAAAAAGATTTGAGGAGGTGTCTAGCAATGCGGCTTAGATGCTCAAGTCTTGACAACATCATGACCAATGGGCGTAGTAAGACTGGTTTGTCTGCTACTGCTCAAGCGGTCATTAAAGACATGGTTGATAGCGAGCTATACAACACGCGCCTATTCATTAGTAACAAGTATTTATCAAAGGGTATCGAGTGCGAAGATGACAGCATCGAGTTATTCAACAACGTATTTTTTAAAAGTCTTATTAAGAATACTGACCGGATTACTAATGATTTTATAACTGGTGAATGTGACCTGATCGACGGTGACACAATTATTGATATAAAAACAAGCTGGTCACTCAAGACGTTCGCAGAGCAGCGCAGAAAATCAACGTGCTATGAATGGCAGCTAAGAGGCTATATGTGGCTGTACGGCAAAGATAAGGCTTGCACAGCGCATTGCTTAGTCGATACACCTAAAAACCTTTGCAAGTATGAGACTGATATACACGAGTTTAGCCACATAGCAGCGCCAGATAGAGTGATTATCGGAAATGTGATTGAGCGTGACGCAGAGCTTGAGAAATTGATTGTCGAGAAATACGAGGCGTGTCTGGAATACAGAAACGAATTAATAGAGCAATTTAAAAAAAACGGTAGAAAACTGCCATAACTTAAAGAGAGAAATATCATGATTAACGTAACAGTAGCAGGTCGTTTGGGTAAAGATTCAGAATTGCGTCAAGCGGGAAGCTCGCAGGTATTGGGCTTTAGCGTAGCAGGTGATACAGGCTTTGGTGATCGTAAGCAGAGCCATTGGTTTAGTTGCTCACTATGGGGCAATCAAGGTGCAGCATTGCAGCAGTATCTTTTAAAAGGTCAGCAAGTAACAGTCATCGGTGAGTTTTCAGAGCGTGAGCATAACGGCACAGCCTACAAGGAATTGCGAGTTAATAGCGTTGAGCTGCAAGGTGGTGGACAACAACAGAGTCAGCAACAGAGCAATCAACAAAATAATCAGCAGCAAGGCCAACAGAACCAACAGCAGCAAAATAACAATCAGCAAAGCTATAACAATCAGCAATCAGCTCAACAACCGAATAATCAACATCAGAACCAAGCGCCTGCAATGAATGGCGGTGGTGCAGTAGATGACGATATTCCATTCAATCGCTTTTATGATGGTCAAATGTAAATAACAGAATAACCAGTTACACCCAGCTCAGGGGGCTAATACTGAGTGGTTATCTCGCTAGTAGTGACCAATAACGCTAGCAGCTTAGATTGACCTACGTGACAGGTCATCTATTTACTAATGAGGATAATAAGAATGAGTAATTTAAGAGATTTGAAGTGGCATGAGCAGCAAGGTCGGTTTTTTACTAAGTCACCAATAACAGAGTATGAGATTGTTAATGGTGGCGATAAGCATAAGGTTTACTACACTAAAAGAAGCGATAATTTCACAAGAGAGGCAACTGGCTTCTCAACTGTTGAAGATGCTAAACACAATGGGCTTGGAATCACTACAGCGAGAAGATGCAGCCGTATGTTGTGCCCGACTCTATCACTGATATTGCAAACTGGTTTAAAGCTGCGAAGCCTGAGCCGACCAATGCGGATATATGTACGCAGATCGGCTGCCATTTTGAGGAATTTGCTGAGAACCTAGAAGCTATAAATGGCAATGCAGATGACATACACGATGATGCTAATGATTTGAAGTCAGCAGGTAAGACTTTACCACAAGCTGATATAGACCAATTCGTATCATTGATTAAACCATTGGAACTACTAGACGCGCTATGCGACCAAATCGTAACCGCTACTGGTGTGGCTTATATGATGGGCTTTGATATTGAGGGCGCACTAAAAGAGGTCGTACGCTCAAACAATAGCAAGATGGTCAAAGGTAAGTTTGAGTTTGACGATAACGGCAAGATTGCCAAACCTGATAGTTATAGCGAGCCTGATTTGACGCCATTTATTAGCACCATGCAAAATCTGCATAATGCAAGCGAGGTGACGAAGTGAAAGTTGAATTTGCAGTAAGCGCAGGTTTGCATTTTCGCGAAGTGGAGGTAGTCGAGCTTAGCGACGATGCAAGTGATGAAGAAATAAGCCAAGAATACATCAACTGGGTTTTTGAACAAGTTGATGGTGGTTGGGAAAAATTAAGCGAGGTGACAGATGACCAATGATAACGAACTAAACCCGAACCACTATACATCACTTGCGAATGTCGCTAAGATGTACGATGTGAGTACAAGCACATTAAGGCGATATTGGAAAAAGGGAGAATTTCCCGAACCGATCATCTTATTCAGCAAGAACTATTTTAAGAATAGCGATTTAATAAAACACAATGCAGAAATAGAAAACAAAGAACCCGCTTAAATGCGGGTTTTTTATGTCTAGTGGTAATCAAAATGGTAATCAAAATCTATATTAATAATAATAACTGTATAAAAATCAGTATCTTACAAACAATAACGACCCACTATAGTAGTCAGTGTTGTTGCTATAGCTTGAAATAACTTGATAGACCTTGCAGTACTTGTATATTATAGCCTTTTTTATCACTTACTATTGCATACCATGTCAAGCTATTGCAATATATA